>Ga0160422_10001174_pt1 | contig 16349 bp, 17 predicted proteins | sample Fk160mmetaG_FD_108192 | JGI IMG/M metagenome (GOLD analysis project Ga0160422, IMG submission 108192) | Marine microbial communities from the Central Pacific Ocean - Fk160115 60m metaG | ecosystem: Environmental > Aquatic > Marine > Oceanic > Photic zone | place: The Central Pacific Ocean... | reverse complement strand
GTATAAAAGGCGTTGGCCCCAAAACTGCAATTAATTTATTGAGAGAAAATTATGATCTAGAGGGAATTTATAAAAAATTAGAAGAAATTTCTACTTTAAAAGATAAACCTTATAAAGGCTTTATCAAAGGTGCTCTTATTGAAAAACTCAAGAATGATAAATACAATGCTTACTTATCAAAAAAATTGGCAAGGATTAATACCAAAGTACCCCTAATATTAAGCGATAAATATAAACTAAAAGAGGTAGACAAGGCCCTTCTTTCTGATTCTCTAAGGAACCTTGAACTATCTACATTGCTAAGACAAGTTGAATATTTTTATTCAGCATTCAGTGAAGGGGGATTTAATAAAAACAAAAGCTCTATCAAGAAAGAGAAAGAAGACCAAATAGATAAGAAAGAACGAAGATCTGAAAATTTACTTCCAAAAATACGAGTAAAAATAATTAAAGATTCCCATGAATTAAATCTCTTAACTAAAACTTTAGAAAAGGAAAATAATTTAGTTTCATTAGACACAGAAACCACAAGCCTTAATCCAATTGATGCAGAATTAGTTGGCATAGGAATCTCTGTTGGAGATAAGCTAGACGATTTATATTATATACCTGTAGGCCATAAATCTTCAGATAATAATCTTAAACAATTGAGTATCGAAGATGTTTTTGATTCGTTGAAATCTTGGTTAGAGAATCCTAATAAAGTAAAAACTCTTCAAAATTGCAAGTTCGATAGACAAATTTTTTATAACCATGGAATAGAGCTTAATGGTGTTTATTTTGACACCCTACTTGCAGATTACATACTGAATAATCAAGAAAAACATGGCTTAAACGAGATAGCTTTCAGGGAATTTGGGTTTAAAGTACCGTCTTTTAAAGATACGATTGGAAATAATAAAGACTTTTCATATGTTGATATAAAATCCGCAAGTATTTATTGTGGATATGATGTTTTTCTTACTAGAAAAATTTCAAAGTTATTTTTAGAGAAATTCAAGAAAAGTGAAAGAAATCAATATAAATTATTTTCTGAAATTGAACTCCCACTTGAGCCCATTCTCTCAAAAATGGAGAGCAATGGAATAAAAATTGATGTTCCTTATTTGGGTCAATTATCAGATGAATTAAATGTTTCAATAAAAAATATTGAAAAAAAAGTGTATAGATTAGCTGGCGAAGATTTTAATTTATCATCTCCAAAACAACTAGCAGAAATTCTTTTTGAGAAATTAAATTTAGATAAGAAGAAATCAAGAAAGACTAAAACAGGATGGAGCACAGATGCTTTAGTTTTAGATAAATTAATTGATGAACATGAAATAATACTCCCTTTAATTGAACACAGAACATTTAGCAAATTATTGAGTACTTATGTTGATGCTTTGCCTCTTTTAGTCAATAAGAAAACAGGTAGGGTTCATACAAATTTCAATCAGGCATCTACAGCCACTGGAAGACTAAGTAGTAGCAATCCAAATTTACAGAATATACCTATAAGAACCGAATTTAGCAGAAGAATTAGAAAAGCATTTTTACCAGAAAAAGGTTATAAACTTTTATCAGCAGATTATTCTCAAATTGAATTAAGAATTCTTGCACATTTAGCAAAAGAAGAAATTCTTATTGATGCTTTTAGAAATAATGAAGATATTCATTCACTTACTGCTAAATTAATTTTCGATAAACAAAATATTAGTGGAGAAGAGAGGAGGGTAGGAAAAACAATCAATTTTGGAGTTATTTATGGAATGGGAGTTAAGAAATTTGCTCGTTCTACAGGAGTTAATATAAATGAAGCAAAAGATTTCTTAATTAAATATAAAGACAAATACTCTAGAATTTTTGAATTTCTTGAACTGCAAGAAAGATTTGCACTTTCAAGAGGATACGTTGAAACTATTTTTGGAAGAAAAAGAGAATTTAATTTTGATAAAAATGGTCTAGGCAGATTTATAGGAACAGAACCTTATGATATTGATTTAAAAACAGCCAGGAAGGCTGGGTTAGAGGCACAATCTTTAAGAGCAGCTGCAAATGCTCCTATTCAAGGATCAAGTGCAGATATCATTAAAATAGCAATGATAAAATTAGATAAGAGAATCAATGAAATCAATTTACCTATTAAATTATTAATTCAAGTTCATGATGAATTACTATTTGAAGTTCCTTCTGATATTGTTGAATTATCTAAAGATCTAATAAAAAAGACAATGGAAGATTGTGTAAAATTAGAGGTTCCTCTAACAGTAGATATTGGAGAAGGAGATAATTGGATGGAAACAAAATAAATATAAAATAAGAACTTGAAATAATAATGATAAAACTTTTTAATTCATTAAGTAAAAAATTAGAGATTTTTAAACCAATAAACAAAGACTCTATAAATATTTATTGTTGTGGAGTAACGGTTTATGACTTATGTCATTTGGGTCACGCAAGAAGTTATATAGTTTGGGATGTTTTAAGAAGATTTTTAATTTCTAGAGAATTCAAGGTAAAATTCGTTCAAAACTTTACTGATATTGATGACAAAATTTTAAAACGAGCCAGAGAAGAGAATACTTCAATGAAAGAAGTTAGTGAAAAAAATATTCAAGAATTTTTTAAAGATATGGATGCACTAGGCATTTTGCGACCTGACAGTATGCCAAAGGCGACTAATCATATTTTCAATATAGTTGAAATTATAAAAACTCTTGAAAAAAAAGGTTATGCATACTCTGTAGATGGAGATGTATACTTTTCGGTTCTTAAACACAAAAATTATGGGAAACTTAGTAATCAAAAATTTAAAGAGCAAAATATCAATCAACAGGGAAGAATTACTTCCGATGAAAAAGATAAAAAAATTAATCCCCAAGATTTTGCTTTATGGAAAAAAACAAAAAATAATGAACCTTTTTTTCAATCCCCATGGGGGGATGGCCGACCAGGTTGGCATATTGAATGTTCTGCGATGGTCAAAGCAGAATTAGGAGAAACGATTGATATCCATCTTGGGGGTTCTGATTTGATTTTCCCTCATCATGAAAATGAAATTGCTCAGTCAGAGTGCGCAAATGAAAAAGATCTTGCAAATTATTGGCTTCATAATGGAATGGTTAATGTCAATGGACAAAAAATGAGTAAATCACTAAAAAACTTTGTAACTATTAGGGACCTTTTAAACTCTGGGATAAGTCCAATGGCACTTAGATACTTCGTACTTACTGTCAATTATAGAAAACCATTAGATTTTACAAATGAAGCTATCAAAAGCGCATCGGAAGCTTGGAAAAATATCAATATGGCTTTATCCACATTTGATATTATTAAAAATGATAATGTTTTATGTTTAGAGAATGAATTTAATCAAATTAATATAGTAAATAATCAAAATCTTTTGAAAATAAAAAGAAATAATTTTATTGAAGCCCTTAGTAATGATATAAATACTGCTTCTGCAATATCAATAATATATGAATTAGCAAAACCATTAAAGAACTTCGTAAATGAATATAAGAGAAAGGGAGAGATTGAGTTAACAAATGATAGAAAAATTTTTCTTAAAGAAAGTTGGAAATTGCTTACTGAACTATCTCAAGTTCTTGGATTCAAAAAAGAACCATTAATAACAAAAAATCAACTACCAGAAAGTGAAATAATAAATCTTATCGATGAAAGATTAAAAGCCAAAAAAGCAAAAGATTTTAAAAAAGCAGATTTCATCAGGAATCATTTAAAAGAAAAAGGTATTGAGCTTATTGATCAATCTCCTGATATAACGAGATGGATAAATATATAAACCTTTAAGATTCACTCCAATTTAAATTGAATTCTTTATTTATTGATGCTTTAGATGGGAAACTATTATAAATATTCAACATAGTGTGAAATACATTTCTGTTCTTGGTTCTACAGGCTCAATTGGGACTCAAACTTTAAAAATTGCTGAAGAATTACCAGAAAAATTTAAAGTGGTTACTTTAACTGCAGGGAAAAATATATCATTATTAACAGAACAAGTTAGAAAACATTTACCAGAGTTTATTGCTATTGAAGATGAAAGTTTACTAAAGAAATTAAAAAATAATATTAATGATTTGGGGCTTTCTAAGCCTCCGAAAATCATGGCTGGCTTAGAAGGTTTAAAAATTGCCGCATCATGGGATAAATCAGATACTGTAGTTACAGGAATAGTTGGCTGTGCAGGCTTAATTCCTACTTTATCAGCAATTAACTCCGGGAAGAATATTGCTCTTGCCAATAAAGAAACACTTATTGCTGCTGGATGCATAGTTTTACCAGCCCTTGAAGCAAGTAAGAGTAGACTCTTACCCGCCGATTCAGAGCATTCAGCTATTTTCCAATGTCTTCAAGGATTACCAAGAATTAATAATGCGGAATTTTTAACTGGCAAAAATCCAAAGGGCCTTAAAGCTATTCAACTTACAGCTTCAGGTGGAGCCTTTAGAGATTGGCCAATCGAAAAACTAAAATATGTAACTGTTAAAGATGCCACTTCTCATCCAAATTGGACTATGGGCAAAAAAATTACCGTTGATTCTGCCACTTTAATGAATAAAGGATTAGAAGTTATTGAAGCACATTATCTCTTTGGTACTCCATATGAAAATATCGAAATAGTTATCCATCCACAGAGCATAATTCACTCAATGATTGAATTAGATGATTCATCCGTAATAGCACAATTAGGTTGGCCTGATATGAGACTTCCAATTTTATATGCAATGAGTTGGCCAGAGAGATATAAAACAAATTGGGAGAAACTGAATTTATCAAAAATAAATGAATTAACCTTTAAGGAACCTGATAAAGAAAAATATCCATGCATGGAATTGGCATATCATGCTGGGAAATACTCAGGCACTATGCCTGCAGTATTAAACGCTGCAAATGAAATAGCCGTTGATGAGTTTCTCAAAGAAAAAATTTCTTTTCAAGAAATACCAAAATTCATTGAAAAAGCATGCGAAGAACATTTGAAAGAAATTAACAAGTCTCCGATGTTAGAAGATATACTAAAGGTTGATGATTGGGCAAGAATTTTTGTAAAAGAAGAAATTCAAAGAAATAATAGAAATTATCAAATAAATTAATTTATAAAATCAATTACTTAGAAATTTTATCCAATTACTAACAACTTCATCTGACCAACATCCCAGAGAAGAATGGAAACCATTATGTCCTCCCTTTTCAGTTATAAATATTTTTAAATCTTTATTCTTAGATTTAAAAATATTTTTTAATTCCAATAAAGGCTCATAAGGAACCCAAGGATCATCTTTTGCATGAATAAAGAGACAGGGAGGTAACTTATCATTAGCAGTTTTAATTTTCGCAAGTGGTGAAGCTCTGAAATAATAATCATCAACAGATTTATATCCCCAGCTTGGAGCAGTAATTTTTTCATCAAATTCTCTTATCGTTTTAATTTTATTAATTGAATTTTTTGTAAATTTATCTTTAAAAATTTCAATTTTAGTTAATTCACTGTTTAAAACTTGTCTCTTTAACCTATTTATCAACCATTTCTGATAAAGATAATTTCTAGGTTTATCAATACACCTACTACATGAACTTAAGTCTATGGGACTACTTACACAAGCTAATCCATCGAACAAAGTTTTCTGATTTTGAGAATAATAATCAATACATGCATTAAGAAAAATGGTACCCCCTAAAGACAAACCTACTCCATATATAGGAAAATATTTCTCATCGAAATTTGAACTCAGAATCTCCCTAAATAAATTTTTTCTTAAATAGCTCACTACTGAAATAATATCATTTGAGCATCTTGCAGAATAATTACTTTGAGATAGATATCTTCCTGGACCAGCACCTCTTAAATTTAGCTTCAGGACAGCAAATCCTTGATCAATTAATTTCTTCGAAATCCTTTTTAAGCCAAACCTACTTGTTGATCCTCCTAATCCATGGGTAACAACTATTAATCCCTTTGTTAGATTTAGATCTTTTGGTTCTTGAAGATATCCCAGAAGATAATCGCATGTAATCTTATTTGAGAAAACATTTTTAACAGGTATAAAAATCTTATGAATATTATCTGAAAATTTAAATTCAAAACAAAATGTATCCCTTATAGTTTGAAGATCACCCCCTCTCCAAAGAAAGGACTCTTTAAAGTCATTATTTATCAAACAATTCAAATCAGTTACTAAATTAGATTCACTTTACGCCAACTCCTAATTCTCTTAGTTCAGTAATAAGTTCACTAAGAACTTTCTTTGCATCTCCAAAGACCATAGAGGTATTGGGTAAATCAAATAAATCATTTTTTATTCCAGAATATCCTGCACTCATTCCTCTTTTTATTACAAATACACTTCTGGCTTCTTGAACATCTAAAACTGGCATACCGTAGAGAGGAGAAGTCTCATCATTTTTTGCTTGAGGATTTACTACATCATTTGCACCAAGAACCAAGACAACATCTGTTGCTGGAAAGTCAGGATTAATAATATCCATTTCTTTTAATTGTTCATATGGAACATCTGCTTCAGCAAGTAGAACATTCATATGACCAGGCATCCTACCAGCAACAGGATGGATAGCATATTTAACGTCAATATTATTTAACTCTAATATTTTTGTTACTTCTCTCAAAGTATGTTGAGCTTGTGCCACTGCTAATCCATAACCAGGAACAATGATTACTTTGTTAGCAGCTTCCAAGGTAAGGGCGCACTCTTCAACACTACAAGAAGTTATATTTGTGTATTCTCCTTTGGTAGATGAATTAGTAGCTTTAGCAGATAAAGTTCCACCAAATAAGACTGAAATTAAAGATCGATTCATCCCTTTACACATTACTTGAGTAAGAATTAAACCTGCTGCCCCAACCATTGCTCCTGCAACTATTAATAATTGGCTCCCCACAACAAATCCAGCTGATGCAGCAGCAATCCCTGAATAGCTATTTAATAGTGAAATTACTACAGGCATATCTGCTCCTCCAATAGGAAGAGTCACCCCAATTCCTAGTAGACTAGATGATATAACCAAAAGCCAAATTGATGAAGCACTAGAATATTGAATTAGATCTATGAAAGCAATTAGAGAAATTATCCCAAAAACAATATTAATTAAATGCCTTATTTTACTTTGAGTCCAAGAGGGAGTTGAAAGCCATCCTTGTAGCTTGGCCATCGCAACTATTGATCCAGAGAAAGTTATAGCCCCAACGAATATTGAAATCGAAATTGAGACTATTTCAATAAAAGAGATAAAAAAATCGAAATTATCTACATTATTATTTGGAAATAATGCGACCCCAAGGGCAACTAATAATGATGACATTCCCCCACATCCATTAAATAATGCCACTGTTTCAGGCATTGATGTCATTGGAACTTTTCTTGCCAGAATGCCTCCAAGAGAACCTCCTAAAATTGTGCCAATTATTATCCAGCTCCATGATTGTATTGATATCCCAGTAGTACCAAAGTAATAACTAATAAGTCCAATAACTGAAAGTAACATTGCAAATGCAGCTAATCTATTAGCAGATCTTGCAGATCTCACTTTTGATAACCCCTTAATACCAAGAGCTAGCAATAAAACCGCAACAAGATCTATTACAAATTGAATGATTGATGAAATATCCATTTTTTATTGTGAATTTGAATTTTTTGAGGATTTGCGACTAAACATAGCCAGCATTCTATCCGTTACGAAAAAGCCACCAACTACATTAAATAAAGCAAAGCCTAGAGAAATAGAACCAATTAAAAGAAGAGGAAAATTTTGGTTAGATTTAATTATTAATGTTAAAGCAGCTAACATTGTAATGCCTGAAATGGCGTTTGCCCCGCTCATTAATGGAGTGTGAAGTGTAGGGGGAACTTTACCAATGAGTTCAAGTCCGAGTAAACTTCCTAAGAGTAAAATCCAGAATGCTTGGACAAAAAAATCCATAATTAATTAGTACCTCCATTTTTAAAAACTTTTTCTTGAAGGATAGCTCCTTTATCACTTAATAAACAACCTGATATTAGTTCATCATCTTTATTTAGCTCAAAAACCCCTTGTTTTATAAATGGAGAAATTAAAGCAATAAGATTTTTTGAATAAAGAGAGCTTGCATGATAAGGAACAGAAGATGGTAATTCGGATGCACCAATGAGTTTCACACCATTTCTGATAAAAGTCTCATTAGCCTTTGTATTTACACAATTTCCACCTTGAGCGACTGCAAGATCTATCACTACAGAGCCGGGTCTCATTTTATCAAGCATTTTTTCATTAATTAAAATTGGTGCTTTTCTTCCAAGTACTTGCGCTGTGCAAATAGCAACATCAGCTTCAGATAAATATCTCGTTAGTATATTTCTTTGCTCTGAAAGAAATTCTGAGGAAACCTCTTTAGCATAACCTCCTGATTCAGAAGGCTTTTCTTTAAATTCTGGGAGTTCTATAAATTTCGCGCCTAATGATTCTACTTGCTCTTTTACTACAGGTCTTATATCTGAAACGAAGACTAATGCACCAAGTCTTTTAGCTGTAGCAACAGCTTGCAAACCAGCCACTCCTCCTCCAAGGACTACAACCTTAGCTGGCTGAACTGTCCCTGCTGCTGTCATTAACATTGGGAAATATCTATCAAGTTCACCTGCTGCTAATAAAACTGACTTATATCCAGCAATATTTGCCTGCGATGAAAGAGCATCACTTGATTGGGCTCTACTTATTCTTGGAAGCAATTCTAAAGAAATAGCAGAAAGCTTACTTTGTACTAAGGAACTCAAAAGGTTTGTATTTCCATATGGATTAAGTAATCCCAAAATCAGAGCTCCAGGCTTTAATTGATTTAATTTCTTAATATCAGGACATTGAACACAGAAAATCAAATCGGCCTCTTTCCAAACTTCATTCTCTAACCCTTTAAAAATTTTCCCACCACTTTCTTCGTAAGAAAAGTCATTAAACCCTGATAGTTCACCCGCAGATTTCTCTATATAAACTTCACAACCAAGCTTATTTAATTTTTTAACAGTTTCTGGAGTTGCTGAAACTCTCCTTTCTCCAACGGATGTTTCAAATGGAATTAGTATCTTGGTCAATTTTATATATTTTTATACCTCCTAAGGATATATTGATTTCTGATAAAAGTCTTAGAATTTTATTAAAGATATATTTTCTTTTTTTGAAATTTTAGCTAATAAGAAAATATGTAGGAAATTTAAACAAATGAGCATAAAAGCTATTGAATGTCCAGATGGAGTTTGCCATAGCCATCATGGTGGTCACGCAGTGCCAAGACAAATGATGCAAAAGAACTTACAAAATCATGGAAGAGAATGGTGCGAAAAACTAGCCGAAAGAATTTATGAAATGTCAGTAGATACTTATTCTCAGACTGTCATGCCAAGTTTACATTCTTCTGGCTGGCAAAGGCGCCACTTAGATTGGGAATTTAAACTTGCAGAAAACGATTCAGAACCAGATGAAGCACTTGTTGAAGGAATCATTAATGCAACAGAAAGTTTCCTGAGAAGCAGTGAAGTTCATCGCCTGTTTATTCAAGAGTTGGTTCAAGGAACTTTTGAAGAAGCAAATGATAAAAAAATTATTTCCAAAGCAATTAAATCTATAATTGAAGATGAAATTATCAAATCTCTAAGGGAGAAAAAAGATATTGTTTTAGCAAAAATATCAACAAAATTAGTTTCTGAAGAAAATATAAGCAAAGAATTAGCTATTAACTCAGCAAGAGATGGCTTCGATGAAGTTGAGAGATTACTAACAAATCATACTGAGGCAGTTTAAGCCACTAACCCAGCTTTTCTTAATACTTTCTTTAGAATTCGTGCCTTTTATGCGTCAAATCTAAACAAAAACAAAAGTTTTTGTTATTTAATACAAATTTGTACCTTATTTAACACTAATTAGCCAAGTATTTATGCTTTCCTATATTTACTTGGTCAATTTTCATGGATAACTACTTTCGCAAAAGAATAGATGTAGCTACATGTTGGGCTTCTAATAGAATATCAGTAATGGATAGTTTAGAAAAGTTCGAAGAAAGCTATGCTATTTCAGAAGAATTTAGAGAATGGATAGTTAATTTGGGAGAAGATGAAGCAAGTCTCTCAGATAACCTTTTAAAGTGCCCCAAAGATTTAAAAGTTTTATTAGATAAAAAAATAAAAGAGTAAGTGTTAGAAAAATCTTGAATAATTTTAAATTATAAATTTAATACCTAGAATATAGATATAAATTTATTATGTAAATGGAAAAACTTGAGAGTAATTCTGAGATAGAAAATGTTGTAATAATAGGCTCTGGCCCTGCTGGATATACCGCTGCTATTTATGCAGCAAGAGCAAACCTTCAACCATTACTAGTAACTGGATTTAATTCAGGAGGTATTCCAGGAGGACAATTGATGACCACTACTTTTGTTGAGAATTTCCCTGGTTTCCCTGACGGAGTATTAGGGCCTGATTTAATGGATCTCATGAAAGCCCAAGCGGTAAGATGGGGCACAAAATTAATTGAAACTGATGTATCTTCGGTAGATACAACTAAAAGACCATTTGAGCTTAAAACTCTAGAGGGGAAGATTAAAGCTAATTCAATAATATTAGCAACAGGAGCAAGTGCTAATAGACTTGGAATGATTGGAGAAGAGAAGTACTGGAGTAAAGGAATTAGCGCATGTGCTATTTGTGATGGTGCGACACCTCAGTTCAGAAATGAGGAGTTAGCAGTGATTGGTGGAGGTGACTCTGCATGTGAAGAAGCAGTTTATTTAACAAAATATGGAAGTAGAGTCCACCTACTAGTTAGATCCAATAAGCTACGTGCGAGTGCATCTATGATTGATAGAGTTAAAGCAAATTCCAAAATAACAATTCATTGGAACACTTCCGCGATAGAAGCTATAGGTAATAATTGGCTTGAAAAAATAAAAATTTCAGAATCTGAAAAAATTTTTAAGGAACTTGAAGTTAAAGGCCTTTTCTACGCAATTGGACATACTCCGAACACAAGTTTTCTAAATAACCAAATTGAAGTTGATAATAGAGGATATATTAAATGTGATGGCGGCAGACCAGAAACCTCTGTTAGTGGTATCTTTGCTGCAGGAGACGTCTCTGACTCCGAATGGAGACAAGGTGTAACTGCAGCTGGGAGCGGCTGTATGGCAGCACTAGCAGCAGAGCGATGGCTCTCTGAGAAAGAACTTTCAAGAAAAATTACTAGAGAAAAACCTGACCCTGATAAATCTAATGCTACAAATAATATCGTTGATGAAGATACCAATGAAGAAACCTTTGATTTTAATTCAGAATGGCAAAAAGGCAGTTACGCCCTAAGGAAGCTTTATCATGAGGGTGCTAAGCCAATATTAGTTATCTTCAGTTCACCAAGCTGCGGGCCTTGTCATGTACTCAAGCCACAACTTAAAAGAGTAATAAGTGAATTAAATGGCAAAGTGCAAGGGGTTGAAATAGATATTGACAAAGATCAATTGGTAGCCCAACAAGCAGGAATTAATGGAACTCCTACTGTTCAACTTTTTAAAGATAAACTATTGAAAAGACAGTGGAAAGGAGTTAAGCAGAGAAGTGAATTTAAAGATGCTATTAAAGCTATCCTAAAATAATATTACCTATTTTTTTCTATTATTTTGCTTTGAATTTGAAGGTTTTGATCCTCCGCCTGCATTTCTCTCTCTGTATGTAATTCTCCCTCGAGTTAAATCATATGGACTAATTTCAACCAAAACTTTATCTCCAGCTAGAAGTTTAATTCTAAATTTTGTAAGTTTGCCAGCGGCCCTACAAAGACATTGATGTCCTTCGGGCTGCTCAAGAGTTACTAAGTAAAATCCATTGCCTTGTTCTTTTTCTATAACTCCAGAGGTTTCAATCATTAAGTATTCTGTTTTCTATATTAATACTATCAGAGAAACAATAATCTATTAAGGAAAGAGGAAATTAAAAGTTCTACTATATTTATTGAAATTTATATGTATACTTTTAATTCATTAATTAGAGATAACTGACCATAGTAAAAGTTCGCCTTTTTAATTGACTCAATATCATCTAATTGATCAAAATATATTAAACCTAAAGTTTCCCATAAGGAAGATTCACAAACTTTATTTATTTCTGTTTTAGCTTCATCAGCCATAATACTTAACCTTCTTTCGAAATTTTTAGACTTAGATAGTGACATAGAGACTGCATTAGTTAGTACAAATATACTATCAAAGTTTGGTTGTGGCAATATTAGAATGGAAGTCTTTTTTTCTCTTCAATATCTAAATCAACTTCCATTTCTTTTAATCTCTTCAGAATTTGATCATAATATTCTTTAATATAACTTTCTAAAGATGTCATATCTTGCACATTAATATTCAAGAGAGAAAAAGTTTTCTTCATATCAGCATTTAATTCTTTTCCACTACTAGTAACTTCAGCAAATGCAAGCCTATCAGATACATTTAGAGAATCCTGAAAGAATGAGACAGCAGATTGGGTCGCTTTAAGAACGAAGTCAGCAACTCTAAAAACTTTAGCTTTTCTTTTACTATACTTTTCGCAAAGCTTAATTATTTCATTTGAATCCCAAGCTTTTGGTCCTACCAATGGGAGAGTCTCTTTAAAAGTATCTTGATTATCAATAGATGCCACAATTATTTTTGCCATATCCTGTGTGTTAATGTATGCAATTTTTGTAGGGGTCCCACTCATCCATACAGCTTGGCTATCAAGGATTGGGATTGCAAACTGACCTATAACTCCTTGCATAAAGGCTGCACATTTAAAAATGGTATAGTTAAATTTTGATTTTTCAAGAAGTTTCTCTGTACAAAACTTGATATCCATTAATGGGACATTTCTGAATTGCTCTGTAAGTAAGATAGAGAGAAAAATAATTCTATTGATACCTTGATCTTCGCATTCATTAAACAAATTCAGCTTTCCATCCCAATCAGTTTCATAAATACTTTTGCTATCATCTGGCCTACACGTGGAAGCATCAACAACAGCTTCTATATCTTGAAGTGCATAACCAATATCTTTTCTTGAGAGCAAATCACCTTTTGTTAATTCACATCCCCATTCTTGCAAAAAAGAAGCTTTCCTTGGGTTTCTTACTATGCATCTTACATCGTGTCCCTCCTCAATAGCTTGCTTAGCTATTTGTCTTCCGAGAGTACCAGTAGCTCCTACTAACAAAATTTTCATACTTATGAATATACTTCACCATCAGACATTAACTTACTTTTTTATAAATTCGCGAGAATTAATCTCCTTGATATTTTAAAAGAAGAGCTCCACCAACTAAACCAATCGGAATCAAAATCCAAAAAACGGCTGCGATACTAAAAATCTCTTTGGCCATTAAACCTCTTTGTAGAAATAAATCCTAAATCATTATTGCATTTTTTTTATTAAAAGTTAGATAATAGGAATAACTTTAAAAATTATTAAAATTTAATTGGAATAAAAGATGAGACTAACCATATCAACCACATATAGAAGTTGGAATTGGAATGGATTTAAAATTTGTTGGAATGTTTTTAGTGAACATAATGATATTCCAATTTTATTAATTCATGGATTTGGTGCTAGTAGTCTTCATTGGCGCAAAAACATTAAATCCTTTTCCGAGAATGGCTATGCAGTATATATTATTGATCTATTAGGATTTGGTAATTCAGATCAGCCTGGCATTGATCAGGTTGGTCAATTAGATAATGGGGTCTGGAGTGATCAAATTACTGACTTTATTCATGAAATAATAAGACCTATAAATTCGAACAAAATCATAATTATTGGCAATTCCCTTGGAGGATTAGTTGCATTGACTTGCGCAGTTTTAATTCCTGAAGAAATAGCCGGTATTGTAGCTTCACCTCTTCCAGACCCAATTTCAATGGTCGCTGTAAAGGAAAATTTAAATTCTAAGTTGAGTAATCTTAAATTTAAAACTATAAATTTATTAATAAAAATATTGCCATTACATATTATTTTGTTTTTTATAACTAAATTTGGGATTATATATTTGGGATTAAATGCTGCATATCACAAAAAAGAATCAATTGACCAAACACTTATCCAATTAATAAAAAAACCTGCTCAGAGGTCCACAGCTTCTAAGGCTTTAAAATCAATGTGCTTAGGCATGTCTTTAAGATCTGATAAATTAAAAGCATCATTCTTATTAAATTGTTTAAATAAACAACGAAACGTTCCTTTTTTGTTGATATGGGGAGAGAAAGATAATTTTATTCCTTTATTTTTTGGCAAAAGGATTACAAAAATCTATCAATGGGTAAAATTAATAGTGATTGCAAATTCTGGTCATTGCGTTCATGATGAAGATCACTATAAATTTAATGAAATCGTTCATGAATGGATTAAGGATTTAAAAGCTTTTTAAATATGAAACATACATTATCGGTATTAGTTGAAGACGAGTCTGGGGCTTTAAGCAGAATTTCTGGTTTATTTGCTAGAAGAGGTTTTAATATTGATAGCCTTGCCGTTGGTCCCGCTGAAACGAAAGGTGTTTCTCGCCTTACAATGGTTGTCGAAGGAGATGATCAAACCCTTCAACAAATGACAAAGCAACTTAATAAATTATTTAATGTTTTAGGAGTCTCAGATCTTTCAAATCTAGCAGCAGTTGAAAGAGAATTGATGTTACTAAAAGTTTCTAGTAAGGACGAGACAAGGGGGCGGATACTTGAACTTGTCCAAATGTTTAGGGCAAAAGTAGTTGATGTATCAGATATTGCTCTTACATTGGAAGTTGTTGGAGATCCTGGTAAATTAGTTGCACTTGAAAAACTACTTGAACCTTATGGCATTTTAGAAATTGCTAGGACTGGCAAAATCGCTCTTAAAAGATCCTCTGGGGTAAATACAGAAATGCTAAAAATTAATAAATATAGTTTTGAAATTTAATTAATAATTTCAATTTTTTTTATAAAATCATTAAGTTCAATTTTCTTTAATACGTCATATCCCTCAATGACTTTGCCAAAGACTGAATACCTACCATCTAATTCAGGCGATTTATTAAGCGTAATAAAAAATTCGGTAGAGGATGAATGCTGATTATCGATTTTGACCATTGCTATTGAACCTTTTTCAAATTTATTTTCTATATTTTTTAGATTCATAGGCTTAGAAATTTGAATTTTATAAATTGGTTCTTTTATATTAATTTTTTTTATTTCTAATGGAATAAAATTATTTTTATTAAAATTTTTCCCGCTATATTCATTATTTTTTGTTGAATATATACCACCATGCAAAATTCTATTATCGGGGAAGTCAACTATTTTATAAAAATTTCTTTTTTCATAAATACCATTTTCAGCATTAGAGATAAAATTTGCAACAGTTAGAGGTGTAGTCGAACCAAATAATTCAGCTTTAATTGTTCCTTTAGATGTTATGAGAGTTATAGTTAAATTTTTCTTTTCACAATTCAAAGAATACTCATCGCAATAATTTTCTAAATTTAAATTATTGGAATATCGGCAGCTATATGAAAGTGTTGAAATTAAGATCAAATTAGTTAATTTTAGTAGAAACTTCAAAAACTATTTTATTCCCTCCAAGTTAACGCTTAAAAATTTAGCAAGCCTTGCGCCTTCTTCTTCAACTTGCAACAATGGCTTTAGATCCCCAGCACTACTTAAGGGTAATATTTTTCTTCTGCCTTTCAAAACTAACCCAATTCTTCTCCTGGGGTTAAAACCTTCGCTAATATCTAATTTAACCGATTTAATTTCATCAAAATTTATTATTACATTTACATCTTTGAAGAGTCCTTTTCTCTTAATTTCTACAACTTTAGAAGATTTGTCGAATGAATTATATCCTGAACCAAAATTTATAAAAACCATGTACCAGAGGTATATGTTAAGCAAGTTCGCAAGTACGCCATACGCTCCCATTATTAGACCTTGAGGTACGAATATCAATGTAGAGGGATTACCAAGGGGTAATAGATCGTTACCGGTGTAACTAGATAATGAGGCCAACAAAAATCCTACTCCTCCTATTGTTAACATACCTCCAACTATGTAATTAGATATTTTTCTAGATCCCTTTATTGTTTGCTCTATTCTTAGTAAGGATGTTGAATCTGATTTCATAATTAATATTCTAAGGATCAAACCATACAAATCTAACAAAATATCCAAGTATTTTTACCTAATTTTCATTAAAAAAGTTAGGAAAGCTTTACAAGGCGTTTCATATATAAAAATATTTCCCCACTTTACCCATAATCTTTGTTAAAGTCTCAGCGTATCCCGAAGCTAAAAACGTTTTCTCATGACGATCGCC
>Ga0160422_10001173_pt1 | contig 16353 bp, 18 predicted proteins | sample Fk160mmetaG_FD_108192 | JGI IMG/M metagenome (GOLD analysis project Ga0160422, IMG submission 108192) | Marine microbial communities from the Central Pacific Ocean - Fk160115 60m metaG | ecosystem: Environmental > Aquatic > Marine > Oceanic > Photic zone | place: The Central Pacific Ocean... | reverse complement strand
TATAAATCTTAGTATAATAAATAGAATGAATAAATATTATGTCTATTTATTAGAATCAACTAGTCATGCCACTTATGTGGGAGCAACCGTAGATTTAGAACATCGGTTACGACAACACAACGGAGAAATTAAAGGAGGTGCAAGAGCTACCACCATGAAAGTAAAAAAAGGAGAAACCTGGAGACGCGCTTGCTATGTAGAGGGCTTTCCTACGTGGTCTGAGGCGTTAAAATTTGAATGGGCTTGGAAATTTTATTCTAGAAAACTAAGTATGAATCTTTTTCCATTAGAAAGAAGGAAACAAGCATTAAACACTTTACTATCTTTAGATAAACCTACCAGTAAGGCAATTCCATATACAGAATGGGAAACACCAATAAATGTCGTATGGGAGTAAGGAATACATATTATTTAACATGCTTCATCACACAATTTTTGGAAATCCTCCAATAATCCTTGGTGTTTAATTGTCTCATATACTCTCATAATATAACTATCACATATTTGAGCTTTCATAAACAACGTTATATTTTTTTCAGTAATAGTGATATTCGGATCATTTAAATCAGGTCGTTCGGTTTTCCAAAATGTATACCAGTTATACAACTCGGAAGCCATTTCTTCTCGACTAACTAAATTTTCTGTTTCTTTTTTAGGTAATGAAAATTTACGATTAAATCGTGTAAAAAGATTTTTTTGTATTTCGTCAAACAAGTCAGTTTGAATTTTTGGTTCCATTTTAAAATTTAAAAGTTGGAGAGATTTTAGACAATAAGTATTTTAATATCGTGTATATATATGAAATTAACTCGTCGCAGAATAAGAAAGAAGACTTATCGTGTAAAAAGGCAAAAAGTGGGAAGAAAGACAAAGAATCGTAGGAAAAGTTTTAGGAAAAAGAGAACGAAGGGGAGGAGAAGGAGGAGGGGTGGGTCGGGATCGGAGGAGGAGGAGGAGGCTAGTCTTCGACGGAAACGATATCACGCCAAACTGAAAGACTTGGCCAGACAGGTCAAGACTGACATCACAAATTGGAAGGAAAAATTCATAAGAGACAATAACCGCGAACCCGAGGCCAGCGACAAGGATGCGATCGGCCATAAGTACAAAGCCTACGAAATCTATCAAAAGATGGACAGAGAATATAAAAATGACGAGACGAATAAGCTGGTCAATGATGGGAACTGGTATGGGTACTATGGGGAAGTGAATGATAAGACGGAACCACACGGTCTTGGGATGATGATTTACACAAATGGTTTCAACTACATAGGTTATTGGGAAAATGGGAAGATGAAAGGGGAGGGGATTATGAATTTCGATAATGGTAACACATACACTGGTTATTGGAAAAATGATATGATGAATGGGAATGGGACGTTTGAGGTGAACGATGGTAACACATACACTGGTTATTGGGAAAATGGTAAGATGTATGGGAAGTATGTCGACGATCTACTAAAAGAACACAAGGACCCCTACAGCACTGACAAAGGGCACGTAATTGATATGTCGAACGCCAAATTTTCTAGGTCTAACTTTGGGAGGGTACACTGGCCGGGTGAGAGTAAGGCTTTTAGAAACCTGGGGTATTATAAGCAACAACGGGATGATATTAATGACTTTAAAAAATCCCTACCTCCCTAGCCGAAAGCACAAGAAGAGTAAGTTGGGGAAGTATAGACATGGCAAGAGAATACGCGACGCGAACATGGCGGAAGAACAGGATCACAAACCGGATCCAAGAGTGAGATTTCGGGCGGATTTTAGAAAATAAGTATTTAAATCTCGTATATATATCTATGAAATTAACTCGTCGCAGAATAATATATAGTGCCTCACCAAAAAAATGACTATATATTTTTCTTTAATCTATTTAAACATTTTTTTAGTTATAATATACGAAATAATGTATTTATGGGTTCTCGTTGTAGGTGGCGCATTTTCTTACTTTGCTTCAATGGGTATTGGAGCAAATGACGCGGCAAATGCTTTTGCTACATCCATAGGTTCTAAATCGTTAACTATAAAAAATGCTGTTATTATGGCAGCTATTTTTGAAAGTAGTGGTGCAATTCTAATGGGAGGGCACGTTGTAAATACAATACGAAAAGGTATTGCGGATTATGAATGTTTTGAAGACGAACCGTACGTTTTAATGTATGGTTGTATGTGGGTTTGTTTTTCGGTTGGTTGTTGGCTTTTTATTGCATCAAAATATGAAATGCCTGTATCTACTACACATTCTTGTGTAGGTTCTATGATAGGCATGACGCTAGCGTTAAAAGGACCTGAATGTGTTATATGGTATGAAAAAAAAGACTCTTTTCCATATATCGGAGGTGTAAGTGGTATTGTTTTATCATGGGTCATTTCTCCATTGTTTTCTGCAATACTGGCTAGTTTATTCTTTGGAGGACTTCGCAGCGGATTGTTGAGATTAAAAAACAGTTTTAATAGGAGTATATATGTTTTTCCTTTTATTACAGGCTCGTGTGTGACGCTAAATGCATTTTATATTATATATAAAGGGGCTAAGGGTTTAGGGTTAAACGATACTCCATTTGGAATAGCATGTGCGTGGTCTTTTGGATTTGGTGGAGGATCTGGATTGTTATCACTGTTATTAATAAAAAAAGCCAAGGTTATAGTAGAAAATAGATTTAAAAAATCTGAAGCAAATGAAAATGCTGAATCTGTTGAATTAGAACTTTCTGATAAAAAGACAACTGATTTTAATGTAGAGGCTAGTGAAGAATTTTATAATAATGCAGTTAACAGCAGTGATGTTGTTTTAACTATTCATGAAAACGCCGAAAAATTTGATGAAAAAACGGAGGAACTTTTTAAATTTTTACAAATATTTACAGCTATATGTGATTCATTTAGTCATGGCGCGAATGATGTAGCTAACGCAGTAGGACCATTTGCTACTATATATACTATTTATAATAATGATATTCTTGCTGAAAAAAATGAATTAGGTAAAGACGCATATTGGATCTTGGCACTTGGAGGTATTGGTATTTCAGCAGGTCTAGCAGTATACGGATATAAAATTATAAAGGCAATCGGAGTAAAAATGTGTAAAATTACGCCATCTAGAGGTATTTCGATTGAGTTAGCCTCTGCGTTAGTTATAATAACCGGGAGTAGGTTTGAAATCCCATTATCTACTACACATTGTCAAGTTGGAGCCACCGTAGGTGTTGCATTATTAGAAGACCCTAAGAAATGTTCTGGAATAAATAAAATGATTTTTGTAAAAACATTAGCAGGGTGGATTATAACATTAATTGTTGCTGGTTCAACTACAGCATTATTAGTATCTCAAGGTTCTTATGCGCCTTGTACTTCTGGATTTTAAATTAGTATTATACAATAAAACTAATTTAAATTTTTAATTTACCATTTAGATTTCTTAACATTAATTCTTGGCCCCGATGATTTTTTTCTGGATGCGTTAGGATCATAGGACTCATCTTCTTCGTCGGAATTAAGATCTTTTGATAATTCCCAAAATTCTTTAGAACCTAGTTTAAATTCTCCATGGGGTTCGGCTTTATACCAGAAAATCTGTTCTTTAAGTGAATTACTTTTTGCATTGTTGTTAATTACCAAACATTCATAATTTTCTGTACATTGGTCCATTACTTGACAAAAAGATTCAAAAGTTGGAAACATACCAGCATAATTTTCATATATTCTTTTACGGTTAGCAATGTAGGGTTCTCTTAGTATAAATACATAGTCAATATTGGTTCTTAAATTTGGAGGAATACCTAATGGATATTGCATAGTAATAATTAACATGACTTTCCAGTGGCGACCATTCATAAAAAGCAATCTCATCATTTTATCTTTTGTCCAACCAGCATCATATAAACAATCATCTAAAATTACAAAAGTACGACCATCTATATTAGATCTTTTATATGCCTCGGTTTCTTTTTTTATTTGTTTAATAACTTGTTTTTGCCTTTTAAGTATATTTTCTACTATAGCGCTGTTATATTCATCATGTATAAATAATTTTGGCACATGTTTAGAATAAAACCCATTACCAGCCTCTGTTCCTGATATAACTGTACCTATAGGAATATCCTGTTGATAATATAAAATATCCCTTACTAAATATGATTTTCCTGTATCACGACGACCAATTAATACAATTACAGGACCACAACTATCTTTTTTAGCTTCAAATTTTATATTTCTCATATTAAATTTTTTTAACTCTAGTGTCATATTATATTTCTATATAAAAAAAAGAAAGTTAATAAAACGCAAAATTAGTTTAAATAAAACTAAATAAATATTTATAAAATAAAACAATGAACGAACAAGTTGAAATAAATTATAAAGTAGCAAACACTTTATTAAACAGTGATTATTTAGATGTAGAAAATATACAATTTTACAACCCTATATATAATAATTTTTTCATATTAGATGAAAAAAATTACAATGAAATAACCTTAAATCAATCAAATGATATATTAAGCATTGTTAAAAAATTCACCTATAATACATATTTATGTTTAATTAAAAAAAATAATGAAAAATTAACAAAAGAGGTTTTTATTAAATTTGCTCCTATTCTTGACCCTATAAAATATATGGTAGGTAAATATAATTTTGATGAAAATTTATTTAATTTGCCAAAATTTAACGATGATAAAATACACAAAAAAATTACAGATAAAAATAATTGTGCATATACCGATGGATTCTTTGTATTTCTAACTAGTAAATTATTGGAAGACTATAATTTTATAAATGGAACACTGTGCTATAATTCTTATTTAGCAAATCATAAAAATATGAAAATAAATATTTATGAAGATATTGATTTTTTAAATGAATCAGAAGAATTTCATGAAAATAAAAAAAAACATTTTACAATTGATGAAAGTTTTTATGATGAGTTATCTAATTATGATTCAAATGGTAATAAAAAAAAAATAAATATACTAGATAGCAGTAATGACATATGTTTGAATATTTTAGATATATCGTGCAATTTACCAGAAAAATCTCAAGATATAACTATAAATAGTCTACCTGATATAAGTTTAAATGACATTATTCTTTCAAATAATAAAAGTAAAGATTCCGTGTCTTCAAGTTTAACTGGTTCAACCTGTTCTTCAAGGTCTTCATATACGGATACAGATAATGAAGATGATGAAAAAGACAATGATGAAGATGATGAAAGCGATTATGAAAGCGAAGAGTCTTCGGTGGAAGAGCAAGAAATTTTTGCTTATATTAAAAATTTTCCAATAAATTTAATAGTTATGGAAAAGTGTGCAAGTACGTTAGATTCTTATATGACAAAGAATGATTTAGAGGCATCCGAATGGGAATCTATATTATTGCAAATAATATTTACGCTTATTACGTATCAAAAATTGTTTGACTTTACACATAACGATTTGCATACTAATAATATAATGTATGTTGATACAGATAAGCAGTATATTTATTATGGATATAATGGAAAAACATATAAAGTTCCTACATATGGAAAAATATGGAAGATAATAGATTTTGGAAGAGCCATTTATAAATTTAAAGGTAAGACGATGTTTAGTGATAGTTTTTCATTTGATGGAGATGCAGCGACTCAGTTTAATTGTGAACCATATTTCAATAAAGAAAAAAAAGTGGTTAATCCAAATAAAAGTTTTGATTTATGTAGATTTGGTTGCTCTTTATTCGATTATTTTATAGACAATATTAAAATGATAAAAGAACGGGATGAATGTGATGATTTACAATCCTTAATATTAGAATGGTGCAGTGATGATTGCAATAAAAATGTATTATATAAAAATAACGGTGAAGAAAGGTATCCCGAATTTAAGTTATATAAAATGATAACAAGAAGCGTTCATAATCATATACCGGAAAAACAATTAGATAGAATTATGTTTGATAACTATAGAATTTCAAAGAAAAAACTTAATAAAAAAGTTAAAATTATAAATATAGATAAATTTCCAGTTTGTGTGTAAATTAATAATATAGTTTATTTATTAAAATATATTATTAAAATTCAGGATTGTTTGTAAAAACGCCAGGTATAGATGCAGGACTGCTTTCACCACCCCCCGATAAAACCGAAGAAAAATTTTCTAAATCACCTACTTGAGTCATAGCTAATTGAGCAAAACTAGATGATATAAAAACATAAATAGAATCCATAGCTAAAGTCTTAATATCTAATTCTTGTTTTTTAACTAATTTTAATTCACCTGCTCTAACAAAAAAGAAAACCAATGATATAGCTATACTTAAAATTAGTATATCCTTCATTTAATTTATAATTATACTACATTAATGGCAATTTTACGAATTATGCTAAAATTTCAATATTGTTTAATGCGGGGTCATCTAATGTTTCTATATTATCAAGTTCAATGGTTGAATCAGAAATTTTAAGTTTATCATCGTAATCATCTTCTTCATTAAAATTTACATCACTTGAAAAAGATACACCCCCTTCTTGCACTTCATTTGCTATAGGATTTATAATGCTTGCAGTATCTTCTGTTAAATTATCTTTCTTTGATTCATCCTCATCTTGTTTGTTTGAAACTAAATCATTAACATCTAACATAACTCCATAATTACCATCATCAATTACTAAATTATCATCTTTTTTAATTTTAAAAGTTTCGTTGTCATCCGTTATTTGTTCAATAATAATATTATTAGAAGGTTTTTCCTTTTCTTTTTCAGATTCATTTACTTTTTCAGTATTATTTTCCTTTTCATCTACCATAGTTTCCTGTATTTTCATATTATCTTCTTCATTATTTTCGACTTCTATAGGAATTATTTCTTCTTGTACCTCTACATTTTCTTCTATTACCTCATCTAAATAAGAACGTAATATTTCTTCTAGAGGTATGGTATCTCTAATGGCGCATAATATACATTCTTTAACAATTAGTTCAATTTCACGGTTATGTTTTTGAACTTCAAGTGGACTAATATTCTTTTGAAATAAATAAATATTACTGTACAACTTTCTAGCGGTCAAAATATAAATTTTATGGATAAAATTATTAAAATCAGGAACCGCAATATCAACCTTTTTTTGATTTTGTCCAACTCTAACACACGTTAAAGCCTTTAACTGAATTATGTGTACGCAAGTTATTAAATCTTCAATATAACCACATTTACTATTATTTTTTATACGACTTACTTCATTTTCGATAAGTTCAGTATTCCATTTTGGAATTTGAGATAATAAATTTTGAAAAGTCATTAAATATTTTTCTTCTTCGTCGTTTTCAATACATAACTTGTATGCATCACCGTAAATAGATTTAAATCCTTCAATGATAAAAGGATATAAAATAGTAACTAATCTCGCAGTCCATTCGTTTCTTGATTCGGTTAAACTATTGATATTATAATCGTCCATTTACATAAATGTAATATTTTCTAAATTATAATTATAACGTATAAAGGAAATTAATATAATAAAATACATAATTGTTTTTTCATTTTTAATTTCTTTTCTAATTTTATTTATTTCTAATAATAAAGATAAATTTTTTTTATTTAAAGGAAAAGTTTTTTCAATATATTCTATTATATCTAATGCTGAAATACCTTTATTATATAATTTTTCTACAGTGCTAAATAATTCTAATGTATCTGTATTTTTATTAAATTTTTTTATAACATTTTTAAGATAAGTATTTTTTTGATTATGTAAAGATGATAAATCGAATGTTTTTTTAATATTATATTTATGTAAATTGGTTTCTTTATTTAGTATTAAAGGTAATGGAACATATATTTCTGAAAATCTTGATAAAATGGGTCGCAATAACTTATATTTATTTTCAACTATTATAAAAAATCTAGTTGTATGACTAAATAATTCTATGCATCTTCTTAATGCAGATTGTGCATCTATTGTAAGTTTATCCGCATTTAAAAGTACTATGCTCTTAAATAATTCTTGTGAATTATGAATATTAGCTTTTGCAAAAAATTTCAATTCTTCTCTAATAAATTTAATACCTTTTCCGTGCCCACAATCAATGACAATTACATATGTTTTTAATAATTCTTTATCTTTATTATAAATATTGGTTATAAATTCTTTTAACAGTGAACGTTTACCAGAACCATGTTCTCCGTGAAATATAATGTGCGGTATTTTTTTTTTACTTATAAAATAGTTTAATTTTTTTTTAATATCACTGTGTATATTTAATTCTTCCATATAATAATATTTAATAGATATAATTTAAATACTATTTTATCGTTATTTAATAACTACTCAAACTTTGAGTGAAAGGATTTTTTTTGAATGCTTCTAATATATTAGGTTCAATACGGTCGCTATAATTATTTGGGAGTTCTTGTCTGCCGTGTAATTCTCCATAAGTTTGCATATTTGGAGTATAGACAGGTCCAATGCTGCTGGTATTCGTTCTATAATTTTCAGTATTTCTTTGAGTATTTAAATCTGCATTAATTTTATTATTAAATCGGTCTGTATTACCAGCTGGTGTAAATGAATATACGTCTTTATTAACATTATTACGTTGAGCATATTCTGCATCGGCTGTACGAATGCCTCCTTGTCCCATAGCGTTTCCATAATTTTCACTATTTGTGCTAGTTCTTTGTGTATTCATTTCCATTTGATTTGTTATATTATATCCAAGGCCATTTTGCAACGTATTTCTCTGAACATTCAAATTATAAGGCTGTTGTCCTACGGTTTCTCTTATAGTAGGTTTTGGTTTATTTGTTTGATATACATATTCACCCCCTGCTCCAACCCGTTGTACATTTCCGTTTATTCTTATATTTCCTATTACATTTTCTTTTCTGCTAGGTCTTAATATATCCATTAAAGGAGATACTAATGAATTAATAGAAGAAAATAATGGATTTGGTCCTGTTGCTGCACCAAATATTCCGTCCTGAACAACCGTACTTCGATTATTAGGTAAAGAAACATGACTACCACGACCATTATTATGGTCTGTAGTAGGATTAGCATTTACTGCTGTAGAAATACCATAAGAATCTCCGTATACATGAGGTCTAATACTTGGAGCATAATTTTCTGGCGCGGTTCCTCTTATCATATGTCCTCCTCCTGCATTACCACTGTATGGTGTGGTTGTGTCAACTCTGTTTACATTAGGCATTATTTCAAGAGCCCTATTCGTTGATGCTTTTTCTATTCCTGTTGTAGTAAAATATCTCTCTGGACCATTCATATAATATGTATCAGGTTTGTATTGTTCCATTTTTCCTTCTATACCTATATTTTTAATCGGAGCTAGTGCAGGTCCTCCATGTCCGTCTAAATCATAGCTTAATTTTGGATTTGTTTTAACACGTAATTCATCAACTGATTTAGGCATCCATTCTTCTCTAGCTCCCATTCCTGTATTATATCCCGTAAAACCTTCTCCATTTTTTAACCCAGGACTTTCTCGTTGTTCATCCCATGGTTTATTATTATTTTGTCTTAAACTAACTACTTGTCTAGATTGAATAAATTCATTCATATTCGGGGCTCCGTGAGACCATTGCATGGATTCCTGTGGTTTAAACAAAGGTGCCATTTCTTCTTTTGTCATATTTTGAGAACCAGAACCGGTCATGTTATCTAAAACACTTTCTGCTACAGTATCATTATCTATAGATACACCTTTTATTTTAGAGCCAAAAAAAGGTGTCATATTATTATGCTTAAAGTTTTTTTCATCTATATTATTTCCAGATAAAGATGTTATTGCGCTATTATCAAAATATTCGTCTGTTTTACTAGTTCGTTTTAAAGCATCATTATTAAATTCACTATTAAATGCTCTTTCATCATTCTTATTTATATAATTTTTAGCAGCCAAATCCTTACTACCATAATCATATATAGTTTTTTTAGGTACTCCCCTTGCTTTAGGTGTTGATGATGGAAAACTATTTGAAAAAGATTCCTTTCTTCTATCATCGTTCCTATTACTATCCATTATTGTATATAATCCTGCTGCAGCCGCAATTGCTATTGGATATTCCATTATATATATGTAATTATATTTTTTGATATTTTAACACTAAAATATCAAAAAAAATTATAGATACTTATCCTTAACTTCTATTCTTGAGCTTATATTATTTTCAAACGTTCTAAATACATTACTTTGTGGATTTTTATGTACATAATCCCATCTAGTAATATCTTTATCTAATAATTCCCATGCTGGAACAACCGCTCTCGATTGTTCTGTTTTAGAGTTTACTGCATTATAGTTAGGTTTTTTAATTGCTACCTTATTATATACAAACTTTAATTCGTCTCTATTCAATCTATGATTCTGGTTTCTTAATTCGTTTTCTAAATATATTAAATTTGGACTATAGTTAGCGCCCCATTTCTGTAATCTTATGAATGGATCATCCTGCATAGGCATATGGTCTCCAGGTCCAGGTACATTTAACATATATCTTCCAATTCCTGTAGACTGATTCATTTCCAATTCTAATCTAGAAGGTTCGTTTCTAATATTTGTAAGAGCCATTTATACTATATTAAGAATTAATATTTGGAAAAGGTCTCTGATACCCTTCAATTACTAAAGGTGCTGGTATAATTAAAGGAGGTCTAACAAAAAAAGTCGTGGTTGATAAATCATTTATTTTTGGAACTACTTTTGGTTTATTTTTTACTAAATTAGTAGAACCTATTCCTAATAATGAAGACTCTATATCTATAGAATTTTCACTTAAAGAATCACGGTTCATTCTACTTGGAGGAGCTACACCCCCGCTAGGTATAGATACACTATGAGGAGGTCCATTATAAGAATGAATATAATTTACATGTTCATTTATTTTCCTAAATTGTTCTTCTTCTAAATGATAATTTCCTATTGTATTTTTGTTTCTTGTAGATGTCATATATTCTATAATAATAATAAATATTATAATGATTCATTTAATAAATTAATTTCTTTTATAAAATCATCTTTTTCTTGATAAAACAACTGAATACATCTATGAAACTTATGAAAATGATCATATGATAAAAGTACTAACATTCCCCATTCATTATCATCGTATGAGTTATTAAGTATTTTACAGGCTTTATCAAATAAATTATTGAATTCTTTTTTTTTAATAAGGTCTTCATATAATAGTTTTCTTGTTTTACCAATTATGTCATCATTATATTCTTTTACATTGAATACTTTTAAGAGTTCATCTTGATATTCTGTTTCATCATTATATTTAACAGGCAATTCATATTTATACATATTATAGTATTAATATGAATATATTTAAACTATTTAATTAAGTTGTCTTTTACTAAATTCTCTGCTTGGTAAACCACCTCTAATCCACCCTTTTGATGCTACTCCCTCTACTAAATTCTTTGGATTTTGAATATTTTGTTCTACTTCTGGTATCATAGGAGTATTATTTAATGGAATAAATGATTTTTCTGCCATAGTTAATAAGCTTTTTCTACTGCTTTCACGTTCCCCTAAAAATAAACCATGCTCTATTGTGCTATCTACTTTTCCTTTTCCTAGATAAGGTATTGATAAATATTGTCTTTCTTGTAAAGAAACCTTTCCTTTAGTGTGTAGCATATTTTTGTCTATTAGCAATTGGGAATTTACATCTATATTGCTACCATTTAAAGAAGTTTGATGGGTTCCACTATAGTTAACATTTGGTTGTTTAAGAGCAAATGATATACCCGTTTTCATTTCACTGTCTGCTGCATGATAATTATGTAATTGATAATTGCCTTGCTTAACATTTTGAACGGTCTTTTGACTTTTATCAGATACATCATTTCCCATTCTGGACATAGTATTAAACATGTAATCACTTAATAATGCCATTTCTTATATATAATCTTTATTTATATTTTTTTTTTATTTATTTATTTAGTACCATCTTTAGTTGACTTCATATCGCCGTATAAAAATTTAGTGAAACTATTTTGATCGTTAGGTATCTCTGTATTTGCAGTTGAATAAAAATTTCTCATCGAATAATCAAATACAGTATTATTTCCTAAATCTTGAAATAATTTTTTCTCAATATCAACATTTGATTTGTTTATTTCTTTTATCATTTCTTTTGTTTTGTTTTTAATTTCTTCATCCATCCCATGATAAAATGCGGGAGGTGCAGGTTTTCGTTCTGGATTATCATATATTTCTGTTAATAATACGTTCCCGAGTGGATTATTTGAGGTTGGTTTTTTATATGAGGAGACTTGAATTTTAATATCGTCTATTTCCTCTTTGTCTATATTCTCATTCCCCTCTTCTGGATCCTCTAAACTAGAAAAACCTTCGGTTAAATTAGATATGCTACCTGCTTTTAAAAGAGCTATTAAAAATAATACTACAATTCCTGTTGTTATTGCTTTAATTGACCTAAATATTAAACCACCCATCAAAGAGAATATAATAATTAATCTAGACAATGAATTTAATTTTTCATTAAACGACATGAATGACATAGGCCATAGTTGAAAAATATGTTCTTTGTTTATTAAAATAGAAGGATCATTCATCCAAAATTTAGTTGTCATTATATATATGATTCTTTATTTTTTTGTTAATAAAATATATTTACTTCTTTTTGTTTCCACCCTTCTTCTTTTTTTTCTTTTTTGATTTTTTTTTATCAGATACTAATGATTTTTCCACTAATTCACCTGTACTAAATTTATCATCTGATATAGTAGCTGCATTTATAATTTGATTTACCTTTTCTTCTTTTTCTTTTCTATTTTCTTCTAATTTTTGCAACATTCTTTCTCGCATTTTTGCATTTTTTAAGTTTTTGTTTAAATTATTTTTCATAGCACCTAAATCTATTTTTCCACCCGAAGCCATTTTACCAGCTCCTCCAGGCATTCCCATTTTTTTTAATAATTCATCTATATTTTTCATTCCAGGAACCTTTTTCATTTTTTCCAACATTTCACTGGCTTCTTCTAAAAGTTCACTTTCTTTAAGTTCACCACTTTTAAATTTATCATCTAGTTTTTTACCGATTGTTCTTATTAATTTCATTAATGATGTGGGGTCCTTCAATAAATTTTTAAATACATCATCTACATTATCGTCTTCCTTCAATGAACCTTGTAAATCCTTTGCCGTTTGTTCTGCTATCTCTTTTGCCAATGCTCCTAATTTTCCATCTAATAAACCATTTATATGAGAATGCATGTCTTCCGCTGAAGGTAATTCTACACCCGATGAATCTTCTTCATTATTAAACATATCATTCATTTCACCTATTGTTTTCTCTAATTTTGACTTAAACTCGTCTTGGTCTATTGCTTGAAATAATTCACTTGCTTCACCAAACATATTTTCAGAATCACCTGAATTCACAACTAAAAATAAAATTAATTGAAGATATTTCCATATGATTTCTCTGGTTTTCTCTGTAATATTACTATTCCATAATTTTTTAAAATCAACGTTCGGTAAAAAATTTAATTGATTCTCTTCGCTTTCATTTTTATCTTGTTTAAATATATCTTCATTTTTATATAAAATATTAAAAAAATGTTTAGGATATAGTAATTTACAATAATTATATAATTCTAAATAATCATTTTCTTCTTCTAAAGGTTGTAATTTTTCTTCTGGAAATGTTGTTTTGATATCTCTATATAAATCGTTTATTACCTTTTCAAATTCTTTTAAATAATCTGGACCCTGTTCTGTTCCTGATAAATCTTCTTGTTTATTTTTATTTTGTTCTGAATTTTCGTTCATTATAAATTAATGTAAATAATAATATTTAAATTAAACTTACGATAAATATATTAATGATAATTTTGATAATGTATTAACAAATTTCATTTGTTTAGATTTATCTTCATCTTTTAAAGATTTTAATTCATTTCTTATTCTATCAATAACTAGCAATGCTTTTTCGGCGTTTACTACCGAACCTTGTTCTATATCCCATGAATAATCTTTTACTACAAAAAATGAAAAATCTTCTTCATCGATTTGTTTTTTATATCTAGAATATATTTGGTTATACCATAACGTAATTAAACCCTTGGGATTATATTTTTTTACTTGTTGAAGAGCCGTTCTAGCCTTTTCCATATCAACGTCATTAGGAAAAAGTTCACATACCCAATCCATCCATTCTAAAAAATGATTTCCAAAAGCTTTCAAGCAAAGTTGTTTTTGAGATATAACTTTAGACATGTTTAAATATATATGTTATTTTTAATATATATTTAAATATTGTTTGTTTTTTCTATTTCTTTTTGACGATCTTGAATAATTTTATCCATATCTACACCATTTGTTCCTATTTTATCTGGAACATAATTATCAGGAGGTGTTTCTATATTATCTTCTGTCATAGGCGTGCAATAATTGTGCATTTGTCTAACACCTCCACCGCCTTTCGCTGATAGATCATCTGCATTCATATCGTAAAAACTATAACTATCCGATTGTACACCAAATGCACTACCACTATTTATGCTAAAACAATCAGGTTCGTTATTTTCACGTACTGGTTCACCGATTTGTTCATTTAAATATACCATTATATCGTTTCCCTCTAATATCTTATTCCCTCTATTTATTAAAAGTAGTGTAGGAACTTTTTTTAACGTATTAGGCATCTCCATTTCCGTTCCATTTTCAAGAATAATATTAGTAATACCTTCATCATTTGTTCTTCTTTTATCTATACAAATATAATGAAGGTCGTTTCTTAATGGATGTTTTATAATGTCTGATAAAATTTTTTCACAATGTTTACAATAATTACTATAAAAAAATACAGAATTCATATATTTATAATTATAATAATTTGTTTAAAAACAAACATAATTACTAAATCTTTTATAAAAATTGAATTAAAATAATAAATAATAAATATATATTAACAATGGAACCTAGAATAGATAGAATTTCTCAGGAACAGTCTATTTTAAAACTTTTCATAACTAATGCAAATTATAGTGTTGTAAACGCTATACGAAGAATTATATTGTCTAAAATACCAGTGGTGTGTTTTAAATCATTTCCTTATAAAGAAAACTTATGTAATATTATTACTAATACAAGTAATTTAAATAATGAAATCATCAAACATAGATTGATTTGCATTCCTGTACATTATCTTAACCCCGACGAAGATGATTATAAAAACCTAAAAATTATAATAAATAAAAAAAATAATACAGAAGATATTATGTATGTTACTACTGAAGATATAACTATAGTTGATAAAAATACTAATGTAGAAATGTCGGAAGCGGATGTAAGAAAAATTTTCCCTCCTGATGAAATAACTAAGTTTTATATTGATATTCTTAGACTTAAACAACCATTATCCAGTAATATTGATGGGGAAGAATTTCATTTAGAAGCAGAATTAGCTGTATCTACTGCAGAAGAAGATGGTGCTTATAATGTAGTTTCATTATGTTCCTACATAAATACACCAGATACAATTGCGTCTAATGACATATGGATAGAAAAAGAAAAGGAAATGATAGCAAAAAAAATATCAAAAGAAAATATAGAATATTCTAAAAAAGATTTCTTTTTGTTAGATGCAAACAGAAGTTTTATCGAAAATAGTTTTGATTTTTCAATTGAAACTATCGGTGTATATTCAAATGAAGAAATATTTAAAAAGGCTTGTATTATTTTGATAGAGAATTTTAACGATTTAAAGGATAAACTACAAAGTGATTCTGTTATTATTAATACTCCAATTACAACTATAAGCAATTGCTATGAAGTAGTTTTAGAAAATATTGACCATACTATCGGAAAAGTTCTTGAATTTATATTAAATGAATTATACTTTACTCAAAAACAACTTCTTACCTACATTGGATTTAGTAAAAAACATCCACATGATTCATATTCTATCATTAAAATGGCGTTTCCAGAACCAGTTGAAAAATCAGTTGTTCGTGATTACATATTATCTAGTATTGAAGAAGCTAATAGAATGTATAGCGGTTTATTATCAAGTATGAAATAAATATAGTACTTATGTATTGTAAATATTATTTACCATAATATTAGCAAATACAAATAATGCAAATAAAATCATGTAAAGAAATATTGTTTTATTTTCTAGATTACCATATATAAACGAACCTAATAAAAAAATTATTGCTGCAATTACTAGAAAACCTGCTAGATATGTTATAATATTATTTACATTAATGTTTATGGTTTTATCTGGATATTGATATTCTACCGATTCAATATCGCTATCACTATCACTATCGCTATCAGTATCCGTATCCGTATCTGTATCTGTATCTGTATC
>Ga0160422_10001171_pt1 | contig 16376 bp, 12 predicted proteins | sample Fk160mmetaG_FD_108192 | JGI IMG/M metagenome (GOLD analysis project Ga0160422, IMG submission 108192) | Marine microbial communities from the Central Pacific Ocean - Fk160115 60m metaG | ecosystem: Environmental > Aquatic > Marine > Oceanic > Photic zone | place: The Central Pacific Ocean... | reverse complement strand
CCTGGACCGAAGGGCTGGGTCGTCTGGCTCTTGGCTATCATGACAGTTCTGTGTTTTCCCCTTTGGTTATCCGGCTTGCCCAAGATGTTGGGGGGGCTCGTCGTTTGGATTATTGGAGCAGAGGGACAGGCCTTTTGGGGGGATGATAGGGTGTGGGGTACCGCCTTTGCTCTGATGGCGATCGCCATAACGATGGTGCAGAGCTACGGTGCGTTGGAAAAAGTGCAGACGCTCGTAGTGAGCGTGTTGCTACTTTCCATACTGACAGCGGCTGCAGCGGCACGGCCAGACTGGCTAGCGGTCTTCATGGGCATAGTTATCCCGACGATGCCGACTTACGAGAGTTGGATTGCGCTGAAATATCCTGCGATAGCAGGGCGTTCAGCCTGGCTGGAGTTGGGCACGTATTTAGGGGCCATTGGCGGGGGATCGCAGGATTATTTCGGCTACATTGGTATGCTCAGAGAAAAAGCCTGGGGTCTGATGGGACGATTGCGATCGGCTGGCTCTGAGGGCGTTGCAATTGCGGCCGATGAGGACAATGTTTCGTTGGGTAAACAGTGGCTGCGTGCGCCGCTGATTGATTCGGCCGTCTCTTTTGGCTGTGTCGTTATATTCACCATGGCATTTATGATTTTGGGCGCCGCCGTACTGCGCCCAGAGCAGGTCGTTCCAGACGATGCGCAGCTCCTCTCAGTGCAGGCCAGCTTTCTTGTGCGCCTGCATCCTGCGCTACTCTACCTGTATCAGTTTGGCGTTTTTACCGCATTTTTTGGCACGATCATGGCTGCATACGAGCTCTATGTGCGAACGACTCATGAATGTTTCCGGCCCATATCGCAGAAAGTGCGCTCCATGTCTATTGGCTCGCTGCGTCCGTTAGTCGTTACCTATTGCGGCCTTGGCGGTATTGCAATTATGTGGTCCGGGGGAAATCCGGTACAGATCGTTACGCCCGCCGCTATCTTTGGCGGAGTGCTAACCTGCGGGATGTGGTGTTTGCTCATGGTTTGGACGGATCGAACCTTCTTGCCTAAACCGCTGCGGATGGGAATGGGGTTACTCTTGCTCAACTTGGCTAGTGGTCTCTTTCTCACGGCTTGGGGTGTGCGTGGGGCCATGGATTTCTTGTTAGGATAGCATGATTAATCGAGCCATTTGGAACGCGGTTGAAGAAATTGTCCAGAGAGAGGCCAACTTATCTCTGGCCGTTACCGGCGGAGGTTCCGCTCTTCTAAATTGGCTGTTTGATCATCCTGGAGCTTCGCGCTGCTTATTAGAGGCACAAATCCCCTATGCTGCTCCCGCGCTAGCGGATTACCTGCGGCATCCAGGCCCCCATAGGGTTACAAAAAACACGGCGCGAAACATGGCTTTTGTTGCCTATCAAAGGGCTCGTCGCCACGGAACGCGCACCGTGCCGTTTTTCGGGGTAGGGCTTACCGCAGCACTGACTACGGGCCGGGAGCGCCGAGGGGCAGATCGCGTCTATTTTGCGCTGCGGACTGATGAACGCTGCGATATTTACGCGCTTTCTTTTCATGGGAGAATAGCGGACAGGACGGAGCAAGAACAGGTCGCAAGTCGTTGGGCACTCTGTCATATCGCCAAAGCTTTTGACGTTTATTTTGATGCCGTACTGCCCTCGTGGGCCGAAGAGCAGAACGAGGAAATAGCTTTAAACGACCCGCTTGACCTTCTGCTTTCTGACGCAATCGACCTTGTTGAGATCGCTGATACGGGTGCTGTCTCAGTCGATGTCGAACGCTCGGGGCGGCTACTTTATCCGGGTTCATTTAATCCACTCCATGAAGGACACTGTAAGCTCGCTGCAGCGGCTAGTGCGCTGAGCGGCCGTCCAGTTACCCTGGAGATTTCTGTGCAGAACGTAGACAAACCTCCGCTCGAGCGATCTGATCTCAATGCGCGCATGAAGGGCGTGTGCGGTCGCTTTACTGTTTGTCTTACCCGCGAACCCACATTTTTCGGCAAGGCGGCTCACTTTGATGCACCGCATTTTGCCATCGGGTGCGATACGGCAGTGCGCTTAGTTGATGAGAAATATTATGAAGGAGGAGTAGAGGGAATGGAGCAGTCGCTTGAGTCGCTACGTGATCGCGGCGTGCATTTTTGGGTTGCAGGGCGCAGTATGGAAGGAACTTATCGCACGCTTGATGACGTGGCGGTCCCGGCGTCCGTACGCTCTCTTTTTTCCTCTATTCCCGAGAGCGCATTTCGCATGGACCTATCTTCCACTGAAATTCGCGCCCGTGGGCGGGTATCAGAGGAATGAGCATGGCACGTAGTGAACACAGTTTTATTGAGGAAAATGAAGCAGGTCTGTTGGAGATGTTGCAAGATATGGTGCGCGTGCCCACGGTAAATCCTCCGGGTGAGGGTTATCGAGAAATGGTCGACTTGTTGTCTGCTCAGAGCCGAGAAGCGGGGCTCGTGGTCGATATATATCAAGTGCCAGATGCGGAAGTACGTGCGCTCTTGGGATCCGCAGAGTATCCGCGCTATAATTTGATTGCTCGATGGGACGTAGGTGCGGAAAAAACTGTACACTTCAACGCACACTACGACGTGGTGCCAGTTTCGGGTGCCTGGCGTTTTGGTGATCCATTTACCCCGGGGGTTTCTGGAGGCGCTGTTTACGGGCGAGGATCGGGCGATATGAAGGGATCGATTGCGGCTCTGCTCATGGCAATTCGTGCGCTGCGCGAGAGTGGGAGTCAGCCTGCCTTCAACATAGAATGCTCCTTTACTGCTGATGAGGAAACGGGCGGCCAGCTGGGTGCGGGCTATGTAGTGAGAGAAGGGTTATGTAAGGCTGACTTCGCCGTTGTATGCGAAGGCGCTGCAGGTTCTTATGTGGGGTGTGGGCACAACGGCGTGCTCTGGTTGCGGGTTGACGTAGAGGGTAAGCCTGCTCATGCTTCGCGGCCGCAAGACGGCGTCAACGCCTTTGAGGCAATGGCCGCTATTTCAACAGGGCTGGATCACTATAAAAGGGGGCTGGTCTCTCTACAGCGGCGCTATCGAGATTTAAACGGAACGGAGCGTAATCCGACGCTTAACGTCGGCGGGGTATTTGCCGGTGGTGCAGGCGATAAAATAAATACGGTCCCAGCAAAGGCTATTTTCTCTCTCGATCGACGCCTTGTGCCCGGTGAGCAGATTGCGGTAGTGGAAAAAGAACTGCGAACTACGCTCGCGTCGCTAGCCGATGATCAAAAACCTGCTTCGTGCACGATTGGTGCTCCGCTGCGTATTGAGCCCTGCACCGTTGACGTGAAGCATCCCTTATGTCAGTCTTTTGCGGGTGCAGTGCGCAGCATCCGAAGGCGCACTGCAGGTTTTCGCATCACTGCGGGTTTTACCGATCTGCACTACTTTGTGGTTGATGGTGGATTACCCGGTATAGGCTATGGAGTAAAGGGTGAAAATGCTCACGGCAACGACGAACGCGTGCGGATTCGCGACGTTGCTTTGACTGCTCGAACTTACGCCGAATTTATGCTGCGTGGCATATGATGGCAGAGTTCCAATGACCCGACGTTTTCTCTGGTTATTTTACGACCACCTAGGCGGCGTTGTGTTATGTAATCTTCTCTGGAGTCTGATTAATATTCCCTACGTGTTCCTTGCATACTTGATTTTACAGACTGGACTTTCTGCTGGAACATGGTCCTCAGTGGGCGGCATCTTAGTAGCGCTGATTGCCGCATTTCTTTCTCCTCCATCGCTCATTGTTTACTGGGTTGGTGCATCTTGGGTGCGTCGTCGTGAGGTGCATCTAAAAGAGGCCTGGTCTTTACTCAAAGCTCAGTTTATCCGCGCGCAAATATTGCAGTTAATCTTGGTTTTTGCTAGCGTAGCGCTTATTCTGAATGCTGCTTTTTACGTTGACTTTGCCGGATTGTTTGGACTTTTTCTCGCGGCACTTATGGGATGGCTGGTCGTTGCTACAGGTCTGGTAGGACTTTACTGTCTACCTCTCTTAGTTACGCAGGACACCGGCGTTTGGCAGACGCTGCGTCAGAGCCTGCTGCTTGCGGTTACTCACCCTGGATTTTCGTTAAAGGGAGGCATTGTATTTCTTCTTTTTTTGGTGCTGGGCGCGGTGAGTGGAATCGGGTTTTTCTGTGGCCTTTTCGTCGTCTGGTCCCTGTGGTTTAACACGTATCTACGAGGCATGTTGATGGAATACACGGGTGAGTCTTGGGGAGAAGAAGAAGAGCATTCACTCCGCGAGATAATTCGTCCTTGGGAAAGTTGAGCGCGCGCTTTGGAACTCGTAAAAGTCGTCAATAGCCGACAGATGTATGAGGTCGATCAGAGAACGATCTGCGAATTTGGAACTGCTGGCCGTGAACTGATGGAGCGCGCCGGTAGGGCAGTTGTAGAGGCGATTGCTGCGCGCTGGGACGGTCTAGCTGGTCTTCGGGTGGTCGTAGTTTGTGGCAAGGGAAATAACGGGGGTGATGGATATGTCGTTGCGCGCTTGCTGCATCAGAATGCTGCTCAGGTGGATCTGTTCTTAGCTACTGAGCGGGCAGCCGTTGGTGGAGATGCTGCAGATCATTTATTCGATACAGAGCAGGCTGGCGTGCCGGTAAGTGAATTGTCCGACTGTTCATTCGAGGCGCTAGACCGCTCAGTCGTGGAATGCGATCTCGTAGTTGACGCATTGCTGGGCATCGGGCTACGCGGTGCGCCCCGCGACATCGCCGCGCTGATAATTGACAGAATCAACGATTCGGGCCGTCCAGTGATGGCCGTCGATATCCCCTCAGGCGTAGAAGCCGACACGGGTGTGACGCCTGGCAAAAGCGTGCGTGCGATGGTAACCGTCACGTTTGGGCTGCCTAAAGTCGGCCATCTATTTTTCCCCGGTAAGGCGTGCTGCGGCGCATTGCATCTGGTTGATATCGGCTTTGCTGAGCCCGCGCTGGAAGATGTGCAGCCAGTGGCTCGCCTGCTGGACCGCGACGCAATGAATTCACTGTTGCCAAGACGGTCGGGAGACGTGCATAAGGGAAGCTGTGGTACCGTGGCCGTAGTTGCTGGCTCAGTCGGAATGACGGGTGCCGCAGCGCTGACAGCCGAGGCGGCATTGCGTGCGGGCACTGGACGCGTCTCCCTGGGCATACCGGAGAGCCTCAATGACATTCTGGAAGTTAAATTAACCGAAGTCATGACGCTGCCTCTTCCCGAAGTGCGTCGCCATCGCTGCCTGTCTCTGCGTGCGCTTGGTCAGGTTGAACTGCTGTGTGAAAAGGTAGATGTTTTGGCTTTGGGCCCCGGACTGGGTCGACATCGAGAGACGGCCGAATTCGTTCGTCGGATTGCAAAACGCTGCCGTTCTCCTCTGGTCGTGGATGCAGACGGTCTCAATGCCTGTGCCGGATTCCATGATCTATTTACAACGCGTTCAGAGGAAACCATTTTAACGCCTCACGTAGGTGAGTTCGCTCGGTTGAGCGGTTATTCAAGGGAAGATATTCTCGTCAGCCCGATTGAACTGAGTCGCACTTATGCAGTTGAAAACGGAGTCGTCCTCGTCCTAAAAGGAGCGCCTTCTGTCATTGCATCTCCGGACGGTTCGGTTATGATCAATCCGACGGGTAACGCCGGTATGGCCACTGCGGGATCGGGCGACGTACTCACGGGGCTTATTGCGGGATTTTGGGCACAGGACATGCCTGCTGTCTGGGCCGCTAGCTTGGCTGTATACCTACACGGTTTGGCCGGCGACCGCGCCAGAGATCGGTTAAGCGAATGGAGTCTGATGGCGGGAGACCTTCTGGCCGAAGTGCCAACCGCTCTAGCTGAGCTGTCCCGTTCTTAGCGGGGTTTTACTTGACACAGGTTAGGCAATACCGTACTGTATTGTGAGATTTTTTGTGGGCGTTACGGTGCGGATTATATTCGATATAAGTATTCACCTAAGTCTTTGTTAGCCATAGGTATATCTAGGGCAGAGAGCAAAACATGTCTCGCGTGAAAGAAGCCATAGAAGAAGTGATTGAAGAATCCTATTTAAGGGGTCTCTCAGATGAAGAGATTCGCTCGGATTTCAAGCGCTTTATCGACACTTGTTTCTCCGTTTTGCAGTCGAATGCAAAAGATCGAGAATCCATAGGAAAACTGACCGAAGAGCTGGCGCGCGAGAAGGCGTGCATTCTGATTGCAGATCACGCTCTCGATAGTCAGGGGGATGCGGCAGTAGCTGGTACTTCGGGTGTTAGTGATGAGACTCAAGAGGTTTTTGCTGAGAAGGTCGCACGGCGTAAGCGGTTGATTCTTAAGGCGATTGCCGAATACGATCCCGATCTTGTGCGATTAATTGACGCGCAACGCTTTCAGGGAGATGGTAGTCAAGAGCCAGCCGGGCGCGTAAAAAAAGTTCGCAACTGGGAAGAGCATCGCTTGCTCTTTCTCAAGTGGGGGTATGCTGCTACAGTGGCTTTGATTGTGTTGCTCATCTATTTGGGTATCAAACCGAGTCCCTAATGGCTTGGCGAAGTGCACGGACATGCTCGTCTCTTCGCCCCCCCCCTTTTATATCATGTAAATCAGAGCTCCATGAAAGAGGAGATGTGCTCCAGCGCATCTCTGTTTTTGTGTGTGCTCTCAACCGTTCAGTAAAGACGATATACGCATGCCTAAGCGCACAGATATAAACAAGATCATGTTGATTGGGTCTGGCCCCATAGTGATAGGCCAGGCCTGTGAGTTCGATTACTCTGGGACGCAAGCCTGTAAGGCCCTGCGCGAGGAGGGCTACGAAATCGTGTTGGTCAACAGCAATCCTGCGACAATTATGACGGATCCAGAGATGGCCGATCGCACGTATGTAGAGCCCATCACGCCAGAAATATGCGCGAAAATTATTGTCGAGGAGCGCCCCCAGGCTTTGTTGCCAACGTTGGGAGGACAAACTGCGCTTAATACGGCGGTCGCGCTGGCTGAAAAGGGCGTGCTCGACGAGTTCGGCGTCGAGTTGATCGGAGCTAAATTAGATGCCATAAAGACGGCAGAGGATCGGGAACTGTTTAAGGAAGCTATGGACCGTGCTGGTCTCGATATGCCTCGCGGTTTCTTTGTTCACTCCCTGGAAAAGGCGTTGCTTCATCAGGCGGATTTAGGCTATCCGACAATTATTCGTCCCTCATTTACGATGGGTGGAAGTGGAGGGGGAATAGCATACAACGCTGAGGAGTTCGAGCGGATCGTATCGCACGGCCTCGATTTAAGTCCGACTAACGAAGTGCTGATTGAAGAGTCGGTTCTGGGGTGGAAAGAGTATGAGTTAGAGGTGATGCGGGATCACGCCGATAACGTGGTCATCATATGTTCGATTGAGAATTTTGATCCCATGGGTGTTCACACGGGCGACAGTTTGACCGTCGCTCCAGCGCAAACGTTGTCTGATAGGGAGTATCAGGTCATGCGCGATGCAGCAATCCGAGTTATTCGCGAGATTGGCGTTGATACGGGCGGTTCCAATATCCAGTTCGCTGTCAATCCAACGGACGGGCGGATGACCGTGATTGAAATGAACCCGCGGGTTTCGCGATCCTCGGCATTGGCATCAAAGGCCACGGGATTCCCCATCGCGAAGATTGCTGCCAAGCTGGCAGTTGGATACAGCCTTGATGAAATACCCAACGATATTACCCGAGAGACGCCCGCGTCTTTTGAGCCGACAATAGACTATGTCGTGACAAAAATACCTCGCTTTACGTTTGAAAAATTCCCGAATACCCCCGACGCACTCGATACGCAAATGCGCTCGGTCGGTGAGACCATGTCCATCGGTCGGACATTTAAAGAGTCTTTGCAGAAAGGGCTGCGGTCTCTCGAGGTGGGCCGGGCCGGGTGGGGCTCAGATGGAAAAGATTTTTCACCGGACAAGGTGAGCGACAAGGCGTTAAGAGAAAAGCTTCTCATGCCTAATTCACAGCGCATTTTCTATCTAAAGCTGGCTATGGAAAAGGGGTATTCGATTGATCAACTCTACCAACTGACGGGTATCGATCCGTGGTTTTTAGACCATCTTCTGCAACTCATTGAATGCGAAGAAGAACTGCGATCGGCTGGTGGCCTGGATCGAGTTGATCTTTTACGTCGCGCTAAAGAGTGGGGGTTTAGCGATCGCCAGATAGCACACATACTCGGAATTGAAGAAGGTGCTGTGCGGGGGCAGCGTCACGCATCGAGCATACTGCCCGTTTATAAGACCGTCGATACCTGCGCTGCGGAGTTTGCCGCCTACACGCCTTATCACTATTCGGCATACGATCGCGAAGATGAAGTAGAACGGACGGAAAAAAAGAAGATCATGATTTTGGGCGGTGGTCCTAATCGGATCGGTCAGGGCATCGAATTTGATTATTGCTGTGTTCACGCCTGCTTTGCTCTGCGTGAGGATGGCTTCGAAACCATTATGGTCAATAGCAACCCTGAAACAGTCAGCACGGATTACGACACGGCCAACAAACTCTACTTTGAACCCCTTACAGTTGAGGACGTCCTACACATTGTAGAAAGAGAGAAACCAAACGGAGTTATTGTGCAGTTTGGGGGGCAGACTCCACTCAACCTAGCCGCTGAGTTGGAGCGGGAGGGCGTGCCAATCGTGGGGACGACGCCGGCTAGTATAGACCTTGCCGAAGACAGAGAACGCTTTGGGAACCTTCTGGACGAACTGGATATTCGCCAACCTGAAAACGGTATGGCGAGCAGTTTCCCAGAAGCCAAAGAGGTGGCGGAGCGCATCGGATATCCCGTATTGGTGCGACCGTCTTACGTCTTGGGTGGACGGGCTATGGTCATTGTATACGACCCGCCAAGTCTTGAGAGCTACATGCTGCAGGCCATCGACCTTTCTCCGGAAAGGCCTGTGCTAATCGACCGTTACTTGGAAGGTGCTGAAGAATTTGATGTCGATGCAGTTTCGGATGGTAAAGACGTCGTAATCGGCGGCATAATGCAGCATATAGAGCATGCCGGTGTCCACTCTGGAGACAGCGCCTGTGTATTGCCTCCTTACAGCATCACGCCAGAAAATCTCCAGTATTTGCGCGACCACACGCACGCGCTGGCCCGCGCGCTGAACGTCGTCGGGCTCATGAACGTTCAATATGCCATCCACGACGGGCAAGTCTACGTGCTTGAAGTCAACCCACGTGCCTCGCGGACGGTGCCCTTCGTGAGTAAGGCCATTGGTCGGCCGCTTGCAAAGATTGCCGCGCGCGTTATGGTTGGAATGAGCTTGGAAGAGCAGGGGATACGAGATGAGATTGTGCCCGAACACGTTTCGGTTAAGGAAGCCGTCCTGCCTTTCATTAAGTTCCCCGGAGCAGACAGCGTGCTGGGTCCAGAAATGAAGTCAACGGGGGAAGTCATGGGCATTGGCGACGATTTTGGTGCGGCCTTCCTCAAGGCACAGATGGGAGCAAATGCCGTCTTACCCGCGACTGGTCGCGTATTCATCAGCGTTGCTGACAGGGATAAGCCATCGATTGTGCCCGTTGCTCAGCGCTTAATAGAATCGGGTTTCTCCATTGTTGCAACGCAGGGGACACGGAATTTTCTTACAGAGAATGGTGTAGAAGCAGAATCTATCCGAAAAGTGCATGAAGGTCGTCCACACGTCGAAGATGCTATACGGAACCGAGACATCGCATTGGTCATAAACACCCCCCTGGACGAGCCTTCGCAGTACGATGATTTTGTCGTACGGCGTACGGCTGTCATGAATAATGTGCCCTATACAACGACGCTTGCCGGTGCGCGTGCAGCAGCCGAAGGCATTGCGGCGCTGCTGCGGTCTGGCCTTGATGTGAGTGCACTGCAAGATTATCACGTCGATTCCTAAGCTGAATGCGCCTTTATTCGCTCATACTTATAGTGCTTGCCGGCTCGTCGGGTTGCGTTTATTTCAACACATTTTACAATGCACAGAAATACTTTCGTCAGGCGGAGAAAGAGCGTCGAGTACACGAGGAGCAGCACGCTAGCTGGGAGTTAGAAGAAGGGGCAACCGAAGCGTTTCAAGTTCCGCGGCCACAAAAAGCCTATCAACTGTACGATCAGGCCGCGCGCAAAGCTTCCCGCGTTCTTGAAGATTACAAGGAGAGCGAACTGGTTGATGATGCGATGTTTCTCATGGGTCGCTCTTTCTACTGGCGGGGAGAATATCTGCGCGCTGTTCAATCTTTCCGCGATCTAGAAATCAACTTCCCCTCCAGTGATTACTTTAATAGAGCGCGCTATTGGCGTGCGCTGTGCATGGAAAAACAGCGCGTATACGACCAAGCACAGCAACTGTATAGAACGCTCTTTGAAGAGGCTGAAGAAGAGATCGCTGCCCTAGCTGGGTTGCGTTTGGGCGAAATCGCCTTTCAAAATGAGGATTATATCGCTGCAGTGCAGGAATACCAGTCTGCTTTAGATGCATTTCCCAGGGCTGAAATCCGCGCTGGGTTGTGGCTTAATCTCGGGTCTGCACTGCTCGCTCTGGAAGATTCGACTCGTTATCAAGATGCCGAACAGGCCTTTCGAGAAGCGCTTCGCGAAGGGCCAGATCGCGATCAAAAATATAAGGCTCTGCTCAACGGAGGCCGAGTGCGCTATCTTCTTGGTGACGTTGAGGGCGCGCTTGCCGTATACGAGGATTTGCTAGGCGATGGGGGCTTTCGCGCTTATGAAGGACGTACGCGCTTGCTGATTGGTGCTCACTACCAGCAAGCAAGGGACTCGGAGCGAGCTTTAGTGGAATACGAGCAGGTCCGCGATGACTTTCCACTCAGCCCAGCTTCGGCAATGGCGTTGTACAAAACGGGTTTGCTCTACCTGCAGGATCGCGGCGACATTGAGCTTGCGCGCGATTATTTTGAAGAAACCAACAGAGAAAAATCCGGCTCTCAAGGAGCTCGATTGGCGCAAATTATGCAGGGTCATCTCACGCGTCTGCAAACTCTACAAGGGCAGGTTCATCGGGCAGATTCTCTCGCAGCGGACTCGCTTGGTGTCGTCTCGGGGCCGATTGTACGGAACGATGGCTGGCAGCTTCCAGATGGGCGTGAAGGAGAAGACGAGTCAGAAGACTCAGAGCAGAGTGAGATTGTTGTTTCAAAAAACCTCGAGGTGTTGGACGATCTGTTTACCATTGCAGAGTTGTACCGAGACTTCATTGGACAAACCGATTCTTCTCTGGCCTATTACAGAGAGATTATTCGCCGCTTCCCAACGTCAGAGCAGTTGCCACGCGCCCTATACAGCATTGCTTGGATTCATCGGGAAATGGAAAGCGACGAAGCTGCCGCGCGGCTTTATTTGGATCGACTTGTAATAGATTTTCCAGCTTCAGTCCACGCCAACGAGGCAAGGGCGTTGCTCGGGCAAGAACTATTGATTACCGATAGTGAGCGTGCCTTAGTAGCCTTTTCTGAGATTGAGGCTGTCCGGTTAAAAGATTCTCAGGCACTGGCAAACTACGTGCCGCTCTTAGACAGTCTAGCCTCTCAATACAGGGGGTCTCCTGTAGGCGCACAGGCTCTTTACGTCAGTGCGGTTGCGTTTGAAAACCTGCGCGGAGACACGCTTGAAGCGGAAAAGCGCTACCTGCGTTTAGAAGAGGAGTTTGCAGAGACTGAATACGGTGAGCTTGCACTGCAGCGCAGAGAAGCTCGGAGTGGAGGAACGATTGCCAAATTGCAGCGGAGCTTGAAGGGAATCGGGGGTGTGTTAAGACCCGGTGAGGAGATTGCACTCCTCGCACTTGAACCCGATACGCTCGACTCGGTGTCGAAGGCGCGAAAGTATATGGGGCTTGCTCTGCGCGCCCAGCGGCAAGGCGACAAACAGGGCGCCCGTTCTTATTATGAGCGCAGTTTGGAAGAGCAGTTGAAGAATCCGCGTGCGCTCTATCTACTAGGTAATTTATCTTGGGAAGAGGGATTTTTCCCGGAAGCGATCGAACTGTATCGCCAGACGCTGGAATTTGATCCCAATTATTTACATGCTTATTACCGTCTATATGATGCTTTTATTGCTGAGGCTAAAGAGGATTCGGCTAACGTTTATCTGCAGCATCTGCTCCGTCGCGATGCCGGAAATCCACAGATTCGATATGCGCGTGAGCAATACCCGACGCTGGGTGATGGAGAGACGCTTGAGATAAAACAGCTAGAAGAGCTGGGACTGGTCGCTGCGGGCGATGATCTGCGCTGGGGAGTGCGAGATATGTCGCTGGGGGATGCACCGCTCGTGCGAACCGCTGTGGCTCCTATTTTACCAGCAAAAGCTTCTAGTGATTCAATTACAGTGCTGGTAGACGTGCTGATAGACAAACAGGGTCAGGCCGAGCGTGTTGATGTTTTTAAGGGAGAGGAGCCCTATGCACAGGCGGCTGTTGATGCGGCCTATGCCTATCAGTTTTATCCGGGACTGCGGGCCGACGGTAGAGAAATAAAAGTATGGGTTGAATTAACCGTTCCTTTCTTACCTTTGGCCTCGGCCGTTGTAGACACAACGCGTGGTGTGGCATTGCCAATCATAGACGAGGGTATGTGATAAACGAAACAATCTGCATATTGGCCAATAAAGAAGTTGTAGAGGATTTTATCTCGCTTGCCTCGCGGCACCTCATATCGTAGGGCAGGCTCTGCCAGAACGGTTTGTAGACTTAAAAATGAATTATGGCGTCACGCTTTTTTGCGTATGCCGTCGCGCTGGCAATGATATGGAAAGTTGCGCAGGCCATGGGTACCCTACTGATAGGTTTGGGCAGCATCTGCATGGCTCAGGACGCAGTGGAATTCTTTATTGTCGGTGCATCGACTGTTCAGGTAGGAACCGCTAGCTTTGTCAATTTCAATGTCGGTGTTAAAATCGTCGAGGGTATTCGTTGCTACGGAGATGAATGCGGCATACAGGAAGTCAGTCAACTCATTGGCCCGCTGCATACATAGCCTAGCGAAGAGGTAGACAGGGAAGGAAACTAGATGCGGCATTGGAGTTGGATCGTACTCGTTGCTCTTTGCTGCGCTTGCGTTTCTCAGCCTATCTATCGCAGCGGTTCAGCGCCCTCTCCTGGGGAGTCCACTACTAAATTGTCCGCTCGCTCTGCCAATCCTCCTATACCCTCGCCCGTCATTGCTCCTCGCAAGACGGCACATCCGGTTGATACAAAAAAGATTGATACCAGCAAGGCTTACCAAATAGGCGTTGCTTCGTACTACGGGAAGAAGTTTCACGGACGCAAGACGGCCAACGGCGAAACGTTTAACATGTACAAGTTGACGGCTGCTCATCGCGTCTTGCCCCTTGGAACGCGGGTGCGCGTCACGCACTTAGAAAATGGAAGGTGGGTAGAATTAAAGGTAAACGACCGGGGTCCTTTTATAGAAGGTCGTATCATAGACTTGTCGTTTGCCGCGGCCCTGGAGCTAGAGATGGTCAAATCCGGCAAGGCTAAAGTAATGATAGAGATTATAGAAGCGGTAAACTGATTTTGCTTGCTGACCCTGTAGACGAAGGCCCTTGCCGCATGCCCTTTTCTCAGAAGTCGGGTCGGGATACTCGGCATCTCAGCTATCGAGTCGATGCTAGCATATGCATTGTTGCTTCCAGCACACGCTCTACCGACAGCTTTTGCAAATTTCTCTGCGGAGCGACTATCCAACGACTCGTTTCTCGTCGAGGCGACCATATGGCCGGATCTGTCGGTCCAAATAGACTCAGCGTAGTCGTCCCAACGGCCGCAGCTATGTGACTAGGTCCTGAGTCGTTGCCTACAAAAAGCTGCGTTTGTGCTAGAGTCGCTGCTAGTGTTCGCAAATTAGGGGGAGAGAAAGAGAATAGGTCATTGGGCAGTTCCACACCGCGTTCTCTCTCGACTGGGCCGCGAATAAAGCCCACATCGATTCCTTCTTTGCTCAGTTGTCTGGCCCATTGGACAAATTTTTCCAAGGGCCAGGACTTTTTTGGTGAACTGCTTCCTGGATGGACCAAAACAATCGGAATGGGATGGGGTTCGCGAGCCTCTACTAGTTCACTTGGCTGTAGCCTGATCGCAGGTCGTCGGTCGACTTCGTGTAGGTCGATCAGGTTCTCAAGCGGTTTCAGCAAGTGATCTGTGATATGGTCTCTGCTCTCTTGAGGTGGCATGGGATCCCAGAATAGGGCTTGATCACCCAGGTGCATGCGGGCTTTTTCAAAAAGTGGCCCTTCGGGCTTGCCATACACCAAGAGTAAAGAAGACTGATCAAAAAATGGATGGGGGAGTAGATCTGGTGAGTAAAGTGGGGCTAGGTCATTCGAATTACTGTTGATAGAAACGTCGGCTTCGAAAAGGGGGCTCGTCGCTGGTTGTGCAACGACCCGGATGGGAGTGCCCTGTCCAAATTTTCTAAGGGCCGTTAAAGCGGGGAGCGTGAGCACAAAGTCTCCAACGGCACCGCTGCGCCAGACCGTTATCAATTTATCCATCTTAAATTCTCTCAACATAGTTTGTCTAAAGTATTGCCCAAAAAAAAGAAATAGTCTAAATTTTAGTTCTGTTTATTATGTGAAAATGTAATTAAGTTCGGGTTAGGAGTCTGCCATATGAGCGCCCTGATAGGAAAAAAACTGGGTATGACCCAGGTTTACAACGATAAAGAAGAGCTTATTCCGGTCACAGTAGTGATGGCCGGACCATGCCCAATAGTGCAGGTTCGTTCGCAGGATGACAATGGCTACGACGCGCTGCAGTTGGCTTTTGAAGAAATTCCTGCTCGAAAAGTGAACAAGCCAGAGACCGGTCACTTTTCCAAGGCGGGCGTTGTGCCCCATCGTGTCCTGCGAGAATTTCGTCAGATGGAAGGCGATTTTGAAGTTGGCCAGGTACTTGACGTCAGTCAGTTTGAAGTCGGTCAACAGGTCAAGGTAACGGGCCGGTCTAAGGGTAAGGGATTTGCCGGTGTTGTGAAACGGTATGGCTTCAGAGGGAAGAACAGCACGCACGGCACGCCTGACCGGGTACGTCACGGTGGTTCGATTGGTCAGGGCACTACGCCGGGTAAGGTTTGGAAGGGTAAGAAAATGTCCGGACAGATGGGCAACGAAAAGGTATCCACTAAAGGGCTAAACATTGTGCGAATTGATAGTGAGCGCAATCTACTTTTTATCAAAGGATCCGTTCCCGGTGGTGCGAACGGTTTCGTGGATATACAGACACAGTAAAGTTCATTCTGTAATATGAAAAAGGGCCCTCCAATATTTTGGAGGACCCTTTTTTTATGTGTATTAGTTCGAAGCTTCTGGTGGCATAAATAAAGATCTCATCACTTTATCCTGGTGGCCAAGAAAGTGGGCGTCCGCCCAGGATGTGTACGTGCAAATGGGGAACCGTTTGTCCTCCGTCTTTGCCCGTATTGACTACGAGCCTAAAGCCAGCTTCAAGAATCCCTTCATCGCATGCAACCCTACGCGCAACTACCATAAGATGGCCTAACAGGGCTGCGTCCTGTTCTCGTGCGTCTGCCACGCTCTCTAACGGTTCCTTTGGAATCACGAGGATATGGGTCGGTGCTTGGGGGCTAACGTCGCGGAAGGCAAGAGCCTGTTCGTCCTCATAAACGATGTCGGCTGGAATTTCTCGCCGGATAATTTTACTGAATATGGTTTCGCCAGCCATGATATTTACTTTGTTCGAATTTCTCTGCCGCACTCGCTTGCCAAGTCACGCAGTATATCTACGGTAGCTTGGGCTAGGGGGATACCGTCTCGGAGACTTGCCTCGCGCTTTCTATGTTCGAGCTCTCCGGGGACCAAGATCTCTTCTGTTCCAGAGCCCTGAGGAGAACTTTTTATGCCTTGCACCATGCGGTTGACGGAAGCTTTAAACTGATCAATCGGCATAAACCGACCGGGGTCAATCGCCATAAAAAAGTGTCCAATGCCCTTGTCGTGCATGTGGCGCTCAACGTCTTCGCGTGCAATGCCAAAATAGGGAGCTCCGCCAAGGAGCCCGGCTAGAATCTCAATGAACATCGTGAGTCCGTAGCCCTTGTGCTCTGCAATGGGAATAATGCTGCCTTTAAGGCCGACTTGAGGATCGGTTGTGTCATTGCCTTCTAGGTCGCGTGCCAGTCCGCTCGGAATCGATTCCCCCTTGGTCGCTGCCAACTCCAACCTGCCCGCTCCCGTTCGTCCAGATGCGAAGTCGATTAACAGGGGAAATGCCTGATCTCCGGGAACGGCTAAAGCGAGCGGGTTGTTTCCAAACAGAGGCTGTGTGCCACCCGTGGGTGCTAAGCGAGGGCTCGCAACGGTCATGCTAATTCCAATTAGGTTTGCATCTCGGGCCATCAGCGCAT
>Ga0160422_10001169_pt1 | contig 16381 bp, 5 predicted proteins | sample Fk160mmetaG_FD_108192 | JGI IMG/M metagenome (GOLD analysis project Ga0160422, IMG submission 108192) | Marine microbial communities from the Central Pacific Ocean - Fk160115 60m metaG | ecosystem: Environmental > Aquatic > Marine > Oceanic > Photic zone | place: The Central Pacific Ocean... | reverse complement strand
TCCCAGCACGGGGTGGAGTTCATGCAACAATTTGAGAGGCTTGGACTTTGCCCAAAGTCAGCAAACTACCTTCCGCGGCCATCGGAGAACTCTGCAGCGCCTGGCATGCCGCTGGCAGGAAAAACCTTTGTCATAACGGGAACTCTTTCCCGGGCACGTTCCAGCTACAAGGAGATGATTGAGCAAAACGGCGGGAAGGTGAGCGGCTCTGTCTCCAGCAAAACCAGCTACCTCCTCGCCGGTGAAGGCGGAGGATCAAAACGTGACAAGGCCGATAAGCTCGGAATCGATGTCCTTTCCGAAGACCAACTAATGTCCATGCTCGAATGAGAACATCCTCGCGCAGACCTGAACGCACCTTCTCATTCGATTTCGGTTCAAATTGAGTCTACACCTTCTTGAACATATTCAGCCCCTGCCAAACTCGATGGCATTCCTCTTTCTCATCCTCTTTTTCCTGTCGCTGACAGCACTTTCATCAGCGGATCAACGCCTATTTGAAGACTTCGAGAAAGGGCGTTTCGATTCATGGCGTATCACGGGTAATGCCTTTGGCGAATCAGCCTCTTCCGGGCAGGGCGAGAATCAGCCAGGCGAAGTCACCGGTTTCTCACAGGAATACTTCGCGAGCTCGTTTACACAGGGCCCAAAAGGGATGGGTTCTTTAACGTCATCTCCATTCATAATTGAAAAATCCTACATCAGTTTTCTGATCGGAGGAGGCAATCTGGCAGGACTCACCTCTATCCAGCTGCTAGTGGACCAGAAAATCATGAGAGAGGCCGTCGGTCGGTCTGATCACAACATGCGCCCGACCACCTGGGACGTCAGCGCACTAATCGGAAAGAAGGCTACTCTAAGGCTGGTAGATGCCTCAACCCGCCCGCACGGCTATATCCTCGTTGACCATATTCTGTTTAGCGATCAACCAAAACCCGCATTCCCTCCTGCCACCAGAAATGGTCTTCCTGTAATCGCAGGGCTTACTGCTAACTCCATAATACCCGAATTACAGATCCCAAGGGAAAGCAGCCTAAAGATCTTCGCTACCTATCCAGACCACGAAGTCTACTCCCCAAATGCCCTTTCCATCGACATGAACGGCAACCTTCTTGTCACGGAAACACATCGTTTGAGGCATTGTGTCCCAAGTACCAGAGACCACCCGTATTGGCTCAATGACGATCTCAGCGCTATAACAGTGACCGATAGAAAGGGTATTCATCAGAAATGGAATCACCGGTACCCCATCGCGCAATTGACCGCTAGATCTGACAAAGTCCGCCTTCTGAAGGACCGCAATAAAGACGGTATTGCCGACCAGAGCACGATTTACGCTGACGGGTTTGATGACCTCCTTGATGGAATAGCAGGTGGCGCTTTCCCTCTCGACGAGAATGTCTATTTCGCCTGTATTCCTCACATCTGGTCTCTTCACGATACTGATAAGGACGGTATAGCAGACGAGAAGAAAAAATTGCTCTCCGGTTTTGGTCCGAGGATTTCTCTGGCAGGACATAATCTCAAGGGATTTACGCTTGGCCCTGACGGACGGATTTATGGAACGGTTGGCGACCGGGCCATGAATGTCTCAACACAGGAAGGCCGTCGCTTCACTTATAATGACCAGGGTAGTGTTTTTCGTTTCGATCCAGATGGCTCACATTTTGAAGTCATCTACACTGGATTAAGAGATCCTCAGGGCGTCGCCTTTGATCGCTGGGGTAATCCGGTAACGGTGGACAGCAGTTCTGGACAGGGAGATAAATCTCGAGTCATCTACGTTGTTGAAGGAGGGGATAGTGGCTGGCGTACGGGCCATGAAACCCTTCACACTTTTCACGAAGAAATCGGTTGCGCCCAGCGACCTGTAAATCAGTGGATGGAAGAGCGCCAGTGGGACGCCTATCACAACAACCAGCCAGCCTTTCTCCTTCCTCCCGTAGGCCTTCTCACCGTCAACCCCGCAGGACTATCTTATCATCCCGGAACGGGCTTTCCCGACCATTTAAGAAATACCTTCCTCCTGTGCGATAACAGTGGCACACCGTCAAGTTCTGGGATCTGGTCTTTCCATCTCGAGAGAGAAAATGCCGGAATGAGAATGGAAAGCCCGCGCAAGCTGATCTGGGGTACGAGGGCGACGGACCTCGCATTCGGTACCGATGGTCGGCTCTATGTCTGTGATATTGTCGGGCAACACGACTTAGAGCGTCCAGGAAGAATATTCAGCCTTTCAGCCACCCAAAATCCAACCTTTCCCTCTGATTCTGGAGCGGCGGATATATTTGCTGGAGCCAGCATCAAGAAACTTCTCTCTGTCCAGCTGTTTGAACTGATGAAGCACGAAGATTTCCGGATTCGACTTCGGGCCCAGCTTGCTCTCGCAGATCGTCCCGAGGCAGTTCCCTTCTTCATCAATGCAACTCGGCAAAAGGAAAACCTCAACCTTGCACTCCATGGCACATGGGGTCTCTGGATTCGAGCACGACGCCAAGGATCCGTTGCTTCCACCGAGCGTCTTCTAGAGTTACTGGCGAACCCTGCAGAGGAGATTCGTGCTCAAGCAGCTCGCGCCCTCGGGGAGTCCCCTCTCAAGGATGCCGGACGACTGATTAATTCATTGCAGGACCCCTCCTCTCGAGTGCGCTCCTTCGCTGCTATTTCACTCGCTCGGCTTCGGGTAAGAGCCGCGTTAACCCCCACGCTCCTGTTACTCGCCGAAAACCAGAACAGGGACCCTTATCTTCGCCATGCAGGAGTTATGGCGCTAAGCCGAACAGGCACCGAGGCAGAGCTTGCAGCCTTGGCCAAAAATCCAAGCAGGGGAATCCGCATGGCATCTGTCCTAGCGCTCAGGCGCATGGCCTCTCCTAGCCTCATCCATTTCTTTTTTGACGAAGTAAGCGAGATTGCGGACGAGGCCATCAGGGCAGCCCACGATCTCCCTATAGAAAAATCTCGCCCCGCAGTAGCCGCATTATTAGACGAATACGCCCCAGGGCAGAGAGGGCGTCCGCTATCACGCATGCTCCTGAGGAGGATTCTTCATAGCGCCTTCAGGATGGGCGGAGAGCAGAATGCCACTCGCCTTCTCCGTTTTTCCTCCAATACGAAAATGCCTCTCAGTGATCGCATGGAAGCGCTTCGACTCCTCGCTAACTGGACTAATCCTCCTGCCATCGATCAATCCTTAGGTCGGCATGCACCAATGCCTTCCCGGGGGAAAGGCCCAGTAAAATCCTCTTTGAAGAGAGAACTCCCTCATCTTCTCAGCTTGAAAGATGAAATTTCTAAAGCCGTCGTGAACCTCGCAAGACAATACGATTTAGCGGCTGAAGAACCCTGAATGGGGCCCATTCTGCAACAACAGCGCAATCGCGCCAGCAGGAGGCTACCTGATGCAATTTGAGCGACGATCCTTGCTCGAATCCCACGGCACCATTCCCCATGACCCATCTTCGATGAAGTGCCATTCCTGCAGCTATTCACAACTACAGTCTTCTTTCTGAGAGAGCGCGGCTATTCCACACATCTTTTGTGGCTCAACCCGGCCAACTGATAATCGACGTGCCTCCTTCAGAGTCCATCTCGTGCTGAGCATTTCAGCATCACCTGCCACCGGAAGAGTGATAATCCAAATTTGGATTTACTTTGCCGGTAGCAGGTTAATCCACTCGTGCAGTTCAACTCCTTCGCCCAATCCTCCAACCTGATTCACAAGCTCTGCACAACGTGCACGCCAATGCCCGTAGTCAGGGGCCCTCTTCGGGTCATCTGCGCTCCGGGGAAAGACCAGATAAGTAACAGTCAGGTCTGATACCGGACGACTGTATGGAGTCGCGTTAGTATTGATCTCACGCGCCATCCGTAAGGACGCCTCTCCAACCTTGTAGGTTGGCCCCGCATCTCCAACAATAGCAGGGTAGGCCGCTCGTCCATGAAGCACGATCGCAAAGTCTCCGATATTTGGAGCATAGGGGTCGCGTCGATCTTTCACGATGTTTACCGGTATAACGATGAATGGGTCATACTCAGCAATGAGAAAACTCGCAAATTTCATATCTGCGATACCTGTCTCCAGCATCTTCATCCTGCTCTTCAACCAGGCAGCGCGATCCTGCCCCACCGCAGGATCTTCAAGCTCCTTCTTCGCATTACCGATTCTGTTCTCCCAGCCCGCAATCATGGGATTGGGTGTGGATCCTGTTTTCCTCCATCGATAGCTGGTGAACGGCTGATAGTTAGTTGAGTTCACAATAGCCTCAGGCATCTGAGGCAACCTATCTCCATCAGATCCATCAGAAACAACATCCATCTCAGCCTGCATCAGGAAGAGTCGCTGCCCGGTTGCCTCCGAGCGCAGGTTCAAAATTGTTTCGCAATCGTAAAAGTTATGGCGGCTGAGGATCTCACTCAATCGACCTACATCACTTTTGAGTCTGGCCGCTTTATTCGCGTACAATTGGCGATACCAAGCCGAGACCTTTGCTCGCGGAATCATCTCCCTTAATCCCGGAAAGACCTCCATAAGATGGGGGCTTGTCAGCGCTACTTCTGACAGCGACGTCGCCGGACGAGGCATACGCACTTTCAGGGAATACTCAGCGACGTAGGAATCGTCATCATCACGCTCAACGGACGCCAGCTCCCCCTGTTCCGCATCAAAAACGACTTTCAGATTTATCCCTTTCGAAAGACTCCTGATATTCGTATCTGAGAGAGGACGAAGAGTCCCTCGAGGAAACTGCGGATCGGGATCCGCTTCGAGCGGGGACAGCGACTCTCCTGATTGAGTCTTCTCCGATGCTTGCGGTCCGTTTTCTTTCTCCACCTTGGCTGGCCTTTTGCTCAGAAGTTCCCCAAGACCCTTTTTAACCTTTCCCCCCAGTGGCGTGAGCAGAACAAGCAACCCGAATACTCCTGTTACCAACAGACCAAGTCCGAGGATTAACCCTCGGTAATCGAGCAGCACATTAGCAGACCTCTTACGATTTCGGGACATGGCAAAGCAGTCTCAATCTTCCTGTTCCGGGACAGCACGTGGTCTGTTACGCATAAAGTACCTCAATATCGCGGGCGGCATACTGGCAAGCGCAGTAGCAACCAGAGAAACCTTCAACCCGGGATAAGATCTAGGCTGTTCACGTTGCAGTGCAAGCAAAGCCTCTAAGACGACCTCTTCCCTGGAAACAAAGAACCACTCACGGGCAGGACTGTCCTCGAGCGAGCCGTCCCGTCCAGCAATCTCACCAAACCCGGTATGCACCGGACCAGGGCAAACGGTCAGAACTGGAATTTCGTGCTCATTCAACTCGAGCCGCAGAGCCTCAGAAAAACTGGTCACATAGGATTTACTCGCCGCGTAAACTGCAAAGTCAGGGATAGGGAGCAGCGAGGCGAGAGAGCTGACATTCAGCACTGCTCCATGACCCGATTGAATCATACAGGGAAGAAGCCCGTGGGTGAGGTGGGTCAGAGCGATAATGTTCAAACTCAACATCTGCTCCATTTTTTTCCAGTCACCTGTAACGAACTCTCCATAATCCCCCATTCCGGCGTTATTAACCAGAAGACTTGGCGCCCATTTGCCCTCCTTCACTGTGGCGATCAGCTCTTCGCGCGCCTCCGCCGAGGTCAAATCAGCATTCACAACCTTTATCTGGAGATCGGAGTTCTCACTTTGCAGCCGATCTCGCAAAAGCCCCAACTCATCTTCACGGCGTGCCACAAGAACAAGCCTTCGACAATGCGGGGCAAGCTGAGAGGCGAACTCCTCTCCAAGGCCACCTGAGGCCCCTGTAATCAGAGAACAGTCGTAGAGAAGAGGTGGATCCACGTGATATTAGTATGCTTGCCTATTCCCCCGGAGCGGAACCCGAAACAGGTTGAGCCTGAACTTTCACAACCCGGAGCGGAAGTCTGATTACGAGTTCACCATCGAAAGTAACATCAACATGATAAATTCCTGCACTGGAAAACTTCAGCCCCTGAAAGTTCAGCACAAGATTACGAGTTAGAAAAGGAACCTCATCCGGGACCTTGATCGGCATATCCGCACGGATCGGCATTTTAGATGGATCCACTGAATTTCCATCGTCATCAATAATGTTAATCGTCATCCGGTGATCACCTGAGTCCTCTGGCAGAACACATATCCGCATCGCGAGAGCACAATGGGGATGCACTACTGGAAGCTTTGTAGCGCGGAGCGCATCAAAAGTTCCGTTAATTACCATCTTACCGTTGCCATAGTCGGCGGCGAAGTCACAGAGAGTTGCTATTTGAATATCCATTACGAATCTGGCCTTTAGTGTCTGGACCGATGAACATGAAACGTCCAGCGCCAAGTCGCTAACCTATTCATCCTCTTCAACCGGTATAGCCACTGGTGCATCATCCACAGGAATAGCAGGCAAAGCCTCCCCCACAGGATCTGCTGGCTCGCCGTCCTCCTCCCACTTCTCCACAGGAATCGCTTTGAGAATTTTTCCATTCGCCGCTGTCAAACTCTCCTCTTCCGCAACTGGCTGCGCTGCGGGTATTGCCGAAGAGGAATCCTCGCCATCCTCAATGATGACAAGCGCCTTGGACGGTGGACGAATCATGGTCGCAATGACTTCCTTAAATTCCTCGAAAAAAGCTGGAATCATTGGCGCCGCCTTTCTGCCTCCAGAAATGTCTTCTCCTGGATCACCTTCATAAAGTGCTGCGAATGCGAGCCTTGGATTTTCGGCCGGAAAAAAGCCCGCATACCACGCAACCTCCTGATTGAGTGCTGGAATCCATTGGCCCGTCCCCGTCTTTGCACAAACCTCCGCAAAGGTAAGACTACCCCTCCGTCCGGTGCCCCACGCCGAATGAGCAACGTCGTACATACCCTGATGAACGATTTGCACAGCATCCGGATCGAGATCAAGAGCATTACGAGACTGTGGATCAGCCGCCGCAAGGACTCCTCCTGAGGGGTCCTGAACCTGTCGGATCAACTGCAATTTCGGTAATACTGATCCATTTGCTATTCCAGCCATGGACTGCGCCACCTGAAGTGGAGTAGCTTCCCACGCCTGACCGATGGAATAATTTGCTGTGTCTCCATCGGTGAACGGTCTCCCGTAGTTCTTGAGCACATACTCATTGGTCGGGACGCGACCGGAAGATTCGCCGAACAGAGGCAAACCAGAGCGGGACCCGTATCCAAGTTTCCTCGCTGTCGATAGAAATGAACTTGGTCCCGTATCGATGCCAACCAGATAAAACCAGCAGTTATTCGAACGCGCGAGTGCCCGGGTGACATTCATCAGTCCTTCGGGTTCTTTCGTCCAGTTCCACATCTGAGTGGGTGGATTCGCACCTACTTCAATAAACTCCGGGCAATCAACCTCCGTCCATTCCTCAACTACTTTCTGGGTTAACGCAGTAAGAGCGACCACTGGCTTGAAGCTTGAAGCCGGGGGATACAACCCTTGGAAAGCTCGACCAAACATAGGACGGGATTTATCCTCCGTAAGCACTGCCAACTCCTCGTTACTGATACGCGGAATCCAGACATTAATATCGTAACTGGGCCTCGAGGCGAGAACCAGAACCTCGCCTGTGGTAATATCTACAACGACGAAGGCCCCGCGCTGGCAGCTCTCTTTCAGGACCTTTTCCGCGTGCTGCTGCCAATCGAGATTCAGGGTTGTCACCACCGTACGCCCGATCCCGGGTCGCGCCGTTAGTTCATCCCGAATTTTCCGACCATTGGAATCAAAAATCAGCTTTCGCTCCCCCGCTTTTCCGATCAGATCCTCATCCATTGTTTTTTCGAGACCGGCGTCTCCACGGGTGTCTTCAAAGAGAAGGTCCCCATGAGTGATTGGACCAGCAGGCAATCGACCTTTGCTCCTCACATATCCGATGACATGAGCTGCTGAATCTCCTCCCGGATAATGTCGCAGGTAGACCGGATGCATGATCAAGCCTGGCATAAGTTGCGCCCTGACGATCTTCTCCTCCTCTGGGGGAACGGGCGAAGCCCCAAAAACCAACGGAAGCCAGCGTCGGTGCTTGTAGTGAGAGAGCAGATCCTTGTCTGTCACTCTGTAATTCTTACCCGCGATCCTTGACGCATGGTTCAAACGCTTCTTCGCCCAATCGAGGATGTCGGCGTCAACTGGATCGGGAAAATGTGCGAATTGAAGAGCGAGTTGATATCCTACCCTGTTCTCCGCAAGCGGTTTGCCATTACGGTCGGTGATCAAGCCTCGAGGACCGGGTATACTCAAGGTCATTGTCCTCGCATCAGGGCGCGTGAGCACTGAAGCCTCTTCTCCCGTCCCCCGCTCTGTGATTTCAGCAGGTAGGCTCCCCGCGTCCTGACCGAAACCAGTCCCCAGAAGGGTTGGCAGCATGAGGAGGAGTAGTATCCAGCACGTTTTCACGGGACCGGGAGAAATTACCGCAGCTTCAAACTCACGGCAATCCTCAGGATCAATGCCGGAATTAACACAAAACGCCACAACTCAAATTGAATTTCTGATCCATATTAATTGGCCTCAACACGGAGACGCATAAACCGGGGCGTAACCCCATCGAAGGAAAACAGGTCCTGGGCCTGAATCCATTCCCCCTCGGCTGTAGACCAAATTACAGATTCTGAGACCACCTCAGGCCCTGCCTCCCAGAAAAGAAGATCTGTGGAGACCTCTGGAACAACTCGAATAGCTTCCGACAGATAGGGACGGAAATACACCATCGTAAGCACTCCCCCTGGAACCAGGAAAGGAGCTTCGAGAGTATCACTGTCCCGCACCATAGGATTTAGACCCAGGCCAAACTCTGCGAGATTGCTCAACCCGTCCCCATCCGGATCCGCATTGCTCTGCACAGTCAATTCTCCAGCGCCTCCGAATAGACGTCCTGCCCAGGCACCATAAGAGTCCCGGAAGATAATCGAAACCGTCCCTCTCTGGATGGCGCCATCCGGAGAAGTAGCTTCCAATACGAAAGTATATCGTCCCGCGACGCTGGCAGACACAACAGTATCTTCGTTATCACTATTTCCAAATGTTACCGGAGCAGGACCCTCCAGCTGACTCCACCGGAGCTCAACAGCATCCCGACTCAATGGACCATAGCTTACGGTCGCATCGAGAGTTGCTCCCGCAGGAAGAATAACCTCCTGATTCACGCCTCCAAAGACAAAGAAGCCGCTGCTGATTCCCGGTGATCCGCCCCCTGATACTCCCGCAGCCCAGCTGCCGGGATCGCTCCAGGTATCCGGCTCGAGGGAATCATCGACGATCACCAGAGAAAAACCCTCTCCGTCGGTTGAGGGATACCACCAGTCACGATATGTGAAATCATGCACTGCGGCATTGAGCTCGGAGATCTCCAGCCTCAATCGATCATCGTCGTTATCCAGCCGCCCAGACCATTCTCCTAGAACGTTGACATCATCACCATAAGCCATCTCGAATTCGTTTCTATCGGATACGACTACTGCGTAGGCTCCCGGACCAAGAACGACATCAGGGAAATTGAACCGGACCCCCCTCGTAAACTCAACTCCAGCAAGACTGATTTCCGTATCTCCCACATTTCGTAACTCAATATATTCCGAATCGGGAAACTCTGCTGGATGATACATGATCTCCGTGATTCGCAGGGACTGAAGGACTAAATCCTCACCCGCAAGATCCGACGTATTAGAAAGACCGGGCGTCGGAAGATCAAAATTGCTGAAGAGGGCCGCTCCGTCTGTCCTGCGGCCCCGAGACTGATCGGGCGCATCACAACTCGCATGGACCCGGTCGATTTCGACTCCGTTAACCCCATAAATCGCCAGCCATTCGTGACCAGCTTCAAGTTTGAACGGCAATTCAGACGGCCCCTCAGCCCCTGCTCCTACTGCCTCCAGCACTAGAAATCCCCCACCCCTAATGAACGTGAGGGCTGGCATCACCACCCCACGGTTTGCACTCATTGGATCATTGGTAATTCGGAGTCCCCCGAGTGAGACCGGCAGTGGTTCGGGATTATAGAGCTCCACAAAATCTTCTCCGTAGATGATCTCTGGCTTACTCATCCACTCATTAATCCGAATTCCCGAAGGGACCCCGAGTGAGTGCACCTGATTGATCGTCGAGGGCGTTGGCATGTTCAAGCTCCAGCTGGTCTCCGTAGCTCCACCTCGACCGATCGAGAGATCCGGTATTTGCGCTCCGAAGGATACCGAATCAATGAGTCCCCCCGCGGGATCGTAAAATAGAACCTGTTCCCCGGCAGCACTGAGAGAGAAGCCAAGCCGGACACCGGGGCCATCTCTTGACTCTGCGTAAAGCACTAATCGCTCACCGGTATCAATCTCGATTCCCGGTCCAAAGACGAACTTCCGCGGATCGGACGGATCATCGGAAAGGGAGTATCCTTCGAGGGAGCGCCTCACTCCGGAATTTGCCAGTTCAATATAATCCGGAAACCTCCCTTCGACCTCATGCGACGACTCGTTTTGCGCAAGAAGTTCACTCAAATACAACTCGCCCCGGGTCGCCTCTTGCGCGGCCAAGGTCGCGGGCTCGAGTATGGGAGGCGCTCCTCCAAGCTCTCCATCGACTACTCCTCGCACAAAGGCACGGCGGGCATCCATGAAATTGATCATCTCCTCGATCACCTCAGACGGCACCCATTCAGTGAGATGATTGATTAACAGCGCATCAAATCTTTCTTTGGAAAAGCTGGTTTCTATCAATTGACGAAGGGCCTCAAAGTAGCGAACCCTGATTGTAGGCTCTTCAAAAAGTGGAACAAGAGGACCCAGAGATTCTCCTGATCGAACCATATCGAACAAGGTATGCTCAGGATCCGTAATCCTGGAGTCGTCTCCTCGCCCCAATATTGTGTCCAGATCGTGGGGAATAAATTGAAACCTCGGGTCGAGAAGCCCCCGATACATGCTGTAATCATCGTCCGTTCCGTTACTTGCATTCGTCTCTCCATTGGCGATGAGAGCCTCTACAGCAAACCAGCGCATCCACTGATCCAGGTTTGCGACCGATTCTACCTGATCAATGTAGTCGGGATCCCCATCTGCCTGATTCATGATCCGGAGAAATTCATCGAGGTCTGTCCAGTCGTCTTCCGACTCATTGGTCTGCTTTCCCCACCCGTCTCGGGAGTACCGTGCGAGGTCCCCACCCCGGTAAGCCCAGTTCACATCTGGGCGCACCTTCTTGTAGAGATTACCCTGCGCGTCTTCCGACATCTTCTCATCTATGAATTCAGAGTTCAGAGGCTGAAGATGCACGAAGCTTCCATAATCCTCTTCCGTATCCTGCGCGAGATCCTGCCCATTCCTCCGAATGGCAACTCGTTTACTGTCAGGCGCCAGAAGATCGCTCACTTGAAACAGCTTCATGCCAATGAACTGTAGCCACGTAAACTGAGTGTTAAGATTCAACTGACTTTCACCATTCCACTTTCGGTCTCTGGGAAGACTTAATCTCATTGGAGGAGGAGTATCTCGCCTGCTACTTGCACCCCGAACCCGGACCCCGCAAAGATACCTCACCACCGGACCACTGCAGTCATCTGCCAGCAGGGTGCAGTTGTGCTGCGCGTTCGAATCACGATCTATCCGGTTGAACGCACGATTTTCCGCGGCCGTCATGATCAAGCGGTAGATCCCTTCTCCCTCTGGATTGGGGGCATCGTCGACCTGATAGTGGAGATTCGCCACCTGCCCTATATCGGTCGGAGCAGGCCACGTCCTGACATTTTCCCCATCACTCGCTGACAGATAGAACTCAACAATAACCTGATCATCCATGGCGGGCAGAGTAACCCCAAAGACTCCATCGCCCGCCGCTCCATCGTTATGCAGGCCATCGTCCGACATGACCACTTCCGTAAAATCTACGGGATCCAGCGTAGACACCCTGTAGAAAGCGTTCACAGAAAGACCTTGTGATGTTGTATCATTCAGACGTGCGCGAATAGTCACCGGATCTGTCGAGCTTGGAACAAGAGGACTGTGACCGACATCCAGAATAAACGGAGCCACCTCGTTTTCACTCAAGGCGTTGGAATTCACCACTCCGGGGGTAGCCCCATTCTTGCTTGCTCCCCAATTCTGCCCAGACTGATTGGTAAGGGCTGGATAAATAAGCTCGAGGGATTGTCCCCCACCATCATGCCTTGCCTCCCATGCCCATCCCGGTTCTCCGGTATCGGTCACTCTCGTTCTTTCCGCCCAATCGCCCTGATCATAATAGGCCACTTCGTCAACTTGATCTCCGTTATCATCAACGAGGCGAATACGCTCACCACGATTACTAAGGGAGCCGCTCCAACCTCCGACAAGAAGATCCACCACTCCGTAAAGGGCTACAAATTCTTGAGTATCTGCCGCCACCACCAGTAATCCACCGGCTGGGATCACAAGATCCGGAAGAACCATTCCAACCCCTCGGGTGAATTCCCATCCTCCAACGCTCACCGGCCCATCACCAATATTGAGCAACTCAATAAATTCATGTTCTGTTTCCCCACTTTCGGGGTGATACATGATTTCGTTGATAACGATGGCATCCGCAGCTCCGCCCACCTGAATGTTTACCGTCTCCGTGCCGGAATAAAGAGACCCATCACCGACCCTGTAGCTGAAACTATCGCTTCCCGAAAATCCTGGCGAGGGCATGTAGGCAAATGATCCGTCGCCATTCATTGTCAGCTGACCATGAGCAGGGGCTCTCGTCACTGACACACTCAGGGAGAGACTATCCACGTCGACATCATTAAGGAGCAGGCCATTTTCAAATCCAATTACCAGCTCCTGATCAGCTATTGCGCGATAGTAATCCACATTCGCTATGGGAGGATCATTCACCGCTGACACCGCAATCCTGACCACTACCGGATCCGATGAGCGCGCTCCTCCTGCAACAACATAACGGAAGGAATCAGGCCCCTCGAAATTTTCCTCGGGCGTGTAGGTGAACGATCCATCTGAGCGAAGGTCCAATGCTCCATGTGCAGCCGGGGAAAGCAGGACCGCCGTCAGAAGGTCCCCCTCCACGTCACTATCATTAGATAAAACCCCTTCCTCAACCGTAACCTCGAGGAGATTGTCCTCAGCAACAACATACTCATCAGGAACTCCTTCCGGAGCTTGGTCCAAATAAATCCTCACCGTAGTCACAGGTGATGAGAGAGCCCCATCCCTGGCTCGATAGCTAAAGGACACCAGACCCGGGTTTTCATCGGCCGGGCGGTAGAAGAACGCACCATTTGCACTAAGAATCAGCTCTCCTCTTTCAACTCCGCTAACCAACACGGCTTCAAGTACTGACTGATCAGGATCGTAGTCATTAGCAAGAACCCCATCTTGTTCATCTACTATGATTAATCCCCCGGGATCCGTCGCGTAGGTATCTTCGATGGCTACGGGAGCATCCGGCGAGTTGCTGACATTCAAGACAACTTCCACCGCTGAAGACAGGGATGTGCCGTCGAATACAGCATAAGTGAAAGAGTCAGGGCCGAAATAATCACGATTGGGAGTATACGAAAACGAACCATCTTCGTTCAACACGAGTTCTCCACGAGTTGTGGTTTCCACAAGTGTCGCCTGAATTTCATCACCATCGGGATCTATATCGTTTGACAACACACCCTGCTCGGGACCGCGAAAGTATTCTAAATCTTCAACTACCTGATACACATCTGGTGCCGGTTCTGGGATATCATTGCTACCAGGAACAACATTGATCGTGACAATCCCGATCGAAGCGCCCTCCTGATTGACAGCTCTGTAAGTAAATTGGTCCTCGCCTTCAAAATTGAGAAGCGGCGCATATGTAAAGGCCCCGGTCTCATCGAGACTAATCACTCCATTGGCAGGACCCGTTTCAAGAATCGCAACGAGCCCCATCTGGTCCAGATCCAGATCATTTGCGAGCAGTCCCGACCTCCGCGCTCTGGTCACCTCAAGCTCGAGATTAAAACTGATATCGGAGCTTTGCCTGTCGCTCTGGTGAATCTCTACTGCGAGGGTATTTTCTCCCTCAACAAAGAGGCTCGGAGAAAATTCCGAAAGCTCGATCTCGAGATCTCCGTCATCCTCAGCACTACTCGCAAAGTCACTATACGAAGGGTTTTCTCCAATGTTATCGCGCCCTACTTCAGTCCCATTTAGGTAGACGACGATCCCATCATCCCGAAAAACACGGCATCGTGACCCTACGATTGAATTTACTGTGTCGACCGTAAACGTATGGCGAAAATATGTAGTTGGGTTCCTATTCCTCGGGCTTCCCCCAAACCCTACCTCGGTATTTTCATCACCATCACCATAACCCAGTTCGGCAGGGCCACTCGCCCACTGAGAATCATCAAAATCCGGCTCCCGCCACGCCTCCCCAAGATCAGTACCCGTATCATCGTAGCGCCAATCTGCTCCATATGGAACCACTGCCTCCTCGCCACTCTCTGTTCCCCCACCGACAATCGCCTGAAGGGTAACATTTTCTCCAACCTCGAAAAAATCGTCTCTGGCAACTGGTGCATCCGGTCTAGGCCCAATCAACAGGTTGACCCTCGCAGGCTCAGAATTCAACTCTCCATCGCTCGCCCTGTAGGTAAATGAATCGTTTCCAAAAAAGTGTTCATCAGGCGTGTACACGAACTGACCGCTCGGATCCAGAGAGAGCGCTCCATGCGTGACTCCCTCGACAAGCAAAGCGGACAGGGCATCTCCCTCGAGATCCTCATCATTTGCAAGCAGACTATTTGCAGCGACGTCAACAACTAGAATCTCATCCTCGTCGAGTGCAAAGGCTTCAGGAATCGCGACCGGGGCATCATTCACCGGCACAACCTCGATAACAACCTCAGCGACTCCGGATCCCCCTGTAACGTCAGCAACCTGATAGGTAAAACTGTCTCTACCAAAATAATCGGGATCCGGAGTATAAAGGAAAACACCACTCGGGTCCATGTTGACATCTCCATTCACAGGAGGGTCAATAATCGTTACAACAGGATCACTACCGACAGAATCATTACTCAGGACGCCACCAACCGCTCCGTCTCCCTGCAGAACAAGGACGTCATCAAAATACACATTAACAACCTCATTGCCCCGACTCGTCCCACCACTGTAAGCACCAAGTGCAATGGTATGACTTCCGGCGTCTAGTGACAGAGTAAAACTTGCAGATCTCCACCCGGAATCTCCTCCGTTATTGATCCGAACCAGTGAATCATTCACGTCGCTCCCGTAGCGCACCCCGTCAACCTCCAAGACGGCCTCCCCGAACTCACTTTCTTCCAGCGGATCAGAGTTAACCAGCCTGTATCTGAAATCCACTTGAACAGCTGAAGGAGCTGCAATCGTGAAGCTCTGGGTGAAAGCTCCGGAGGTGGCATGGGGACCCGGGACAAATCGATTGTCCAACCCTCCAATGGTGACCCGCAGCCCCGAACCGGTAAATCCTGTATCAGGATCAATACTGCCGGACGCATAATCGGGCTGATCTGTCCCGAACACATCGTCCGAGAAAACAAATCCTCCAGAAGCTCCCACTCCCCCCTCAAGAGTTAGATCTAGACCTACATCGGAGCTCCCGAGATTCGCTTGGTGGACTTCGACGGCAATCGTGTTTTGCCCCTCCCTCAGAACACCGGCAACATCGAGATCAACGGTAAAGTAGGAGGACTCATCACTGTTCTCTGCCAGAGTGTTTGAGTCAATGACACCATCTGGCATGAAAAGAGAGCCGACTTCGACTCCGTTAATAAAGATCACACACCCATCGTCAACCGCGAGATTCGCAACCCACTTTTGCTCACTGACCTCCTCTGCACTTAACGTGAAGGTATTTCTGAAAAGGTAGGTTGTCACCAAATTCTGACCGTTTGGGCCATCGCCAATTCCCAGCAGAAGATTCGGCGTCGCGGCCGGAAAAGCCTGAACCACACCTCCCTGCAGGGGGAGAACTCCCGAGCCCCATGGACCAACAGTGGATGAACCAACATCAAAATCGACGCTGTTCCAGTCTCTGCCGAATCCATCAACAGGGTAGCCCATTCCAGATCCCAGCTGGTTTTCTATCCGGTCAAGGTAATCCCACTCCCCATCGAATGTCGGAAGAATCAAATTCGCACTGCTATCCAGATCAGTCGAGATCAGAGGTCCTGATTGGGTATTTAAAGAAAGGTCCTCAACGGTGCTATAGCTATCATCTACCGCCACCGGAACAGCTGCTGCGGTAACAGTCAGTGAAAGAGACAGAATTCCCCGGGCCCACCTTACAGGCAGACCGAATAGGAATCGTCGAGGGCTGAGGGTTTCCATCGGGGACTTCGGGGGGCAGGAGCTTAAAACTCCGAGGACTTG
>Ga0160422_10001167_pt1 | contig 16387 bp, 19 predicted proteins | sample Fk160mmetaG_FD_108192 | JGI IMG/M metagenome (GOLD analysis project Ga0160422, IMG submission 108192) | Marine microbial communities from the Central Pacific Ocean - Fk160115 60m metaG | ecosystem: Environmental > Aquatic > Marine > Oceanic > Photic zone | place: The Central Pacific Ocean... | reverse complement strand
CTTGTCACGTTTCGGCAAGCTATTGTTGGCTGATAAACCTGCCAACCATTTTTGCAGATCGGCAAATGACAGTTGCCCATAATGCACTTTTTCACGCTTGGCATTTTTTGGAAGCGTCGATTTAATCTCATCCATTTTAGATGAAACAGAAACGTCTGCATCGATTTCACTTACGCCAAAAAACCAAACAGCGCCAATGTTGCTTAGACGCTCTTTCGCTGTTGGCATATGCCAGAATGGCAAGATTGCCTCTTTGATGTGCGACTTGTCGATTGCACTTATTGGACGGTCGTTAAATTCATCTGTCATGTCGGTAATGACACGTTTGTAAATTTGTCTAATTCGATCCGCTGAAATATCTTTGCGCTGACTCACATATTTTTCTGCCGCCTCTTTCCATGTCATTGTTTGATTGGCAGATCGTTTGATCGCAGTTGGCAAGTGCTCGCCATTCGCCAGCAACTTGTTGTAAAGAGATCCAGTGGTCAAAGCATCGTGCAACTCCATACCTTGTGACGACCCTAGAGTGATCACCATCTTCTTGCGGTGCTTCGTTTTACGATAGATAAAAGTTTTGAAGTTGGTGGGTGTTATGTTCACCCACACGTTATGTCCGACAGCTACCCGATACGGCTTAGTTTTTGGCTTGAGGCTGTCAAACTTTGCTTGTGTCATTACTTGCGCCATTACTTTGCTCCCTTAATTTAGGCGATTATTTCTAATTGTGTTTCAGAAATCTTAATTGTCACTCTGCCCTTACTAGTGGCAATTCTTTCCAATTGATCATCTGTCATAGGGATTGATTCTGCAAAATCATCCCGACTTATATCTTGTTGCCTATCGTACAAATCATCTCGTTGTTCGTCTGTTTGTGCATTGTCTGGATTAAAGCCTGAGGCATAGGCCACAAGATTTGTTTTTCGGTCAAACGCATTCATCAAATAAATGCCTCGATCCTTAACTAAGTAGAATGATTTTTGCGTGGATGTTTTGTTTGGCTCATAAGGTTGTCTAAACTTTTTTTGTTTGAGAGTTTCTGCGGCAAGTGACCGTAATTCATTTGTACTGAAAAAGAATAATGTGTGCATTTTTTGCTCCCTTTTTAATGCCACTCGTTAGTATTACAGATAAATGTAATATCTCGGGATTACTTTTGCAAGGGGTCGTGACACATTCTTGTACAAATTTTCAAAATAATTGAGAATGTATGAGAAATCATGAGAATGTATGAGAGAACAGTCTGCATAGAATTATGCAATAGTATCAATAGGTTAAGAGCCTATGAGAGTATATGAGAATATATGAGAGTGTTTTAGAGATAGCTGATGTTGGTGAAAGTCCCCCCAACGTCGACACCTATATTCCATTTATTATCAGACACTTAGCTAACCTTTTTTAAAAACCTTGCCGAATCCTTGTACAAATTACTTATCCCGGCTATTCCAGAGGTCGAACAACTGGGTGATCTGTTTTTTCATGTGTTCGATATCGACCTTTTGACGAATCAGACTGTACACAATAGCCCCGATCACGGCAAATGCTCCAAGTGCTAAGTTAAATAGATCGACCAATGAAACCCCTTCCATGTCACCCTCCCCGGATAAGGTCTGCGTTTCTTTCTGCTCTCCCCTTTACTTGTTTGGCGTATAAACTATCCATTAAATCAAATGCAGCTGCATCATATAAACCTGCTTCCATGTTCGCCAAGAAGTTGACGAACTTGTCCAGCCGGTTTCCTAAATTAAACGACAGGTCGATCATAACGTGCTGTCGGTTTTCAGAAAGATCGCGCCACCAGGCGAACTTACTATCGAGCCGCTGCATCACGCGACCAATGTCATTCTCTAACAGGTAGCGTGCTTCCTCTTCCGTAATACCGCCCATACCTTCTTCAATCAATCGACCGACTCCGATAGTCGAATAACCGAGGTGGTCCTTATACTCATGCAATACCATGCCCTCATTTGTGGTGAGCATATCGATCACTGTGTTCATGTTCATTTACTTATGCCTTTATACTTCTCAAAGCTTCTTAAACCACCGAGCCCTAACATACCCATCAGCACTGGCATCATTTCGCCAAGGTCTAATGCTGGCAGTGCTACTAAGTAATCGAGCTGCGCGAGCACAAAAATCATTATTGGATGGATCACATAATTATAGGCCATCGCGACACCGCAGGTCCATCCAATGAACGGACGCCAACCAGCAACGAAAATGTTTCTACTTTGAGCCTCGGCCTTATTGATCTCTAGCTGCCCCTTGGCGAGTTCCTGGGCGTGTCGCTCAGCCATTGTTGATATTTCATGGGCAAGCTTATTCTTCTGATCCTTGTCCTCAATAAACTTATCGAGCAACCCAGTAACAGGTTGCACAAGTGAGCCGAGCAGGTTAATCACTTTTTATTAGCCCAGGTGGTGAACCCCATATACGCTCCACAAAGTGAGCTGAGGGCGAAGTACATCGAAGATATCAATCCGCTAAGCGCCTTAATTCTATCGTCTCCAATAATCGGCGTACACATAACTATTGTAATACCAACCATCAAAACAAACGCCGATATCGCCATGAAGCGTTGAGTTTCTTGCTTGTCGTGCTGGTCGCTTGCCTGTTCTTCCTCAATGGAAATTTTGCCATCGCCGTCATAGTCTGTAGGGTTCATATTAACCAGCCACCGCTATGATACCGACCATGACGCAAAACAAGGACGCCATAGCAATTGCTACTTGCCATTTGAATGCAAGAGCTGAGAACCATGCATCAATCTTGCTAAAAATCTTCATTATCATCTGCTTTCCTTTCTTTTTTACTAGGGCGCACTCTTTCCTCTCCCTCAGGCACTAGCGTACAATTACCATCAGGATCTACCGCGAGAACACGAACACCCATCCATCGTTGTTCATTGCTCAAAGCTGCATATGATCTTTGAGTCTTAATTTTTACATCCACCAGCAAAACGATAGGCCGATTTTTCCCTCGACTTTTTACGGCCACTATATCGACCGGGCCATGTCCACTCACATTCGTTAACACGGTATAATTTCGTGCAATAAAATATTTAACCGCACAAGCTTCTGCCCATGCAGCCGTTTGCAAATGATTGTCGCGAGTCAATGCAACTTATCCCAAACATACGCAGCTGCAGCTGCTACGGCTGACAGTACGGACCCCACCGTAATAAGTATGCGGATGCTCGATTTGCCGTAAGCAGAGTACTCAAGGAGACGATCTAACTTTAATTCGATAACCGCCAACCGTCGCTCTTGATCTGTGTTTCGTTGTTCCAGAGCAGCGATACGCTCATTGATATCAGCTTCCGACACCGGGTTTCTCCTCAGTTGATCCGCTTGATCCAAAATCAACAATACATCCCATTGGCGGCAACTCGGGCTTAATGACATAGGCCGTCCATCTTTCGGTATCTTTGTCTAATGTGATGACAGTAACGTGTCCTAGTCGGCCAATACCTTTGAATACTGTCTTTTCATTGAACGTGTCGTGCAGGCGATCCATCAACTGTTGAGCTGGGTAACAGTGGGTGACTTGTGCAAATGCTGAGCTTGAGAACCACATAATTACAAAAAACGCGAACAACAGCATCATTGCAAATGGTGGGCGATTGTTTGTCACAACAAGCCACCGCTGTTATTTGCTTGTTGTAAACTTTGACCTAAAATGCCTAGGAGATCTTGCCGTCTTTCCGTGCCAACAGGGCTTGGATACCTGTAGCCAAACGATCCGGGTTCTTCAAGGATTCCCCCAACGCTTCCAGCGTCTCCAGATCCTGAGGATCTATTTTGCCCGGCTTGAATTGCTGAGTCGACTTGTTCCCTTGTATATCCTCTAGCAATCGCTTCATTTATAAACTCCGTTTCATAGTCAGTTGGCGCACTGCGTTTATTGCCTACGCCTAACTTTGTCACAAGTTCTTTCTCAGGATACCATAATAACGCCTGTATGTCTGCAATATCTAGCTCTATACCTTTATCAGCCAAGATTTGTTGCGCCCTTGCCACAGTCTCGCGCATATAGTTACGCTCACTACCGCCTTTTGGCTGTTCTCTTAGCCGTTTCTGACCTTCTGCTAGACGTTGCGCAGCCTTATTTAAAGGCGATCGATCCTTAAATCCTGAGCGCGAATATTCTTTTAATATATCGCTTGCGAGTGCTGTAAGTTTTTCTGGGTCCTTTCTGAGCTCCCTAAGCTTGTATCCCCGGAGAGCACTTCTTGGCGCATTTTTTAATTGTGTCAGAAGCTTCTCACTTTGGTCGTTCCAAGTTTTACTTCCTACTTCAACGGGGTCCTGTAACTTGCCTGTTAATCTGCCCCATGTTCTCATCCACCATCGATCACTTGTTAAGGGCTTGTAATTGCCTTGTAAGTTTTGAAAAAATCCTTGACCAATTTTTGGACCGAAAATACTGGAGCCATAAACTAATGTATCTTGGTTTTCACCTGATACATTAAAACCAGCCTGCTTTAATTCTCGCACCGTGAATTCAGTGTTAAAAAATCTATGCAGTTCTTCCGGGCCAATACGAGAAGACATTTCGTTGTACAGGTTAAATGCATGGCGCATAGCATTAACTTCTTTGCCACCACCCTCTAAGATACTTACAGGCATCATCGAAGTGTTTTTACCAGCGTTTATCTGCTTAAACTGATCATAAGTTTTTATTGCAGCTCGCGTATTTTCATTAACTGTCGCACCGTTACTAAGAACCGCCAAAATAAATTTAAACTGCGTTGACGCTACATCGTTTTCAGCTAGTTCTGGAAACATTAAAGAAGCAACTTTCATCGCGTTTGAAACCTTATCACGATACCAAGTTGTAGCGTTGCCAGCTTTTGCAGCTGCCGCTTGTCCTTCTAAGGCCATTTGTTGTGCTACTGACTCAACATTTTCTGGCGTGTAATCGGTTTTGGGTGATCCGCCTCGTTGCGCAAACCTTTGGTCTAGAAAACCTGACGTTTGATTCAAAGTGGCCCTAGCGCCAAAATCAGGGATTGTTTCTTCGCCCTGCAATAACGGTATTGCCGACTCAGCATATTGCTGGGCCTCGTCGAAACTAAAAAAACCATCTGTTGCATCTGGCAAATCTTCCGCTACATCATCCATTGCCTTACGAGATTGGAACAATGCACCAGATCCAAGAGACCCTGCAGCCTTAACGCCAAGTCCCTGCATACCAAACCCAGTGTCAAAAAACGCCCCTGCCACTTGCCCGGGGCTAACCTCGCCAGACAGCAACCCGCCACGCAAAGCATCTTCTAGCGTGTCTGAGCCGCGCATCGCATCTCCTAAAATACCCGCAGCTGGATCAAATCTACCTTTGATTGCGCCAGCGTAGTCGAGCTCAGTAGTGTCAGGTCTGCTTATCGGCAAAATCGCACCGTAGGTACGATTAGGTTGTTGGTAGAAACGGCTCATGTCTATTTGATTGCCGAGCATTTGTTGATTAGTGCTTAGCGTCTGTGGCTGAGCTCCTAAGAGCCCACCAGCCCGGCCATACTCGTCCATAAGAATGTTCATTGTAGCAAACCTTTATCGTAGGCTTTTTGTTCCTTACTCCCTAATACACCTTCTGCAACTTCGTTCCCGGTAACTACCGCGCCGCCCAAAAGCCCAAATTTAGCCAAAGTTTTAATCAGCGAGTCGTCAAAAATTACATAGTTGTCAGTTCTTTTTTTGTTGGGCTGGTTAATATTTTGGTTCCTTGACCATTGGTCGGCATACCGTATTCCAGTGATATTTTCTCGCCGCAAAAACTCTGCCGCCTTTTCCCGATATTTTGGCGTTTGTGCGAGCGACAACCCTTCACTGAAAACAGATAAAAAATCTCTGCCATATGGCTCGCTTGTTTCACCGAATTTCACGTTCATATTTTTTTGGGCCTGTTTGCCAATTCTACTGTTCACTAATTTTTCCCAAGCCTTCTTCACTTTTTCGCTTTGCTGGGAAATCGGCGAGTCATAGTCAACCATGTCTTCTATTTTTGATTTGATAGAAACCTTAAAAACGCTTCCAAGTTTTGGATCAAACTCTTCTATTTCTTCCGCGAGTTTAGCTGCCTTTTCTCGATACTCAGGGTTGCGGTTTTTGTCCTTAGCTTTCGCTTTAAAATCCACCGGCCTGTCGTACATCATTGCATTTTCGAGCAACTCCATTTGAGCGTAATCTTCCGCAGACTCAGCTTTTTTATATTTGGCATTTAACCAATCTTCATAATCTAGATCTCTTGGCGTAAGGTTTTTGTTATACTCTCTGGCAATTTTTTCTAAATCAGTAAAATATAAACCATGCCCATATTGTTGAACGCCTTCACCCGCACCAATTTTTTTTATGTCAAAATTGTTAAAGTCATGCGGAGATCCATGATAAGCAATAATTTCATCAACTTCATTTGGATCATAACCAAATCTTTCAATATTCGCCTTTTTCCTTAAGTCGGCTGCTGAACGCCTTACAGGACCTGCACCCAAAACAGTCCCACCGCCCGGAACCTTAGCAATTAGACCGCCTGTTGTAGCGCCAACCATTGGTAACAGGTTAGCCATGCGTTCAATGCCGAGCATACCTTGTGATTTAACTGGGTCCATTGCATCGAAGTATCTCTGCATAATTGTATCAAGACGCATACTTTCGGCTGTATCGCGAACAACCCGGCCTAACAAATCGTCGTTTGACCGTTGCGTAATAGCTCTTGGACCTAAAACATCTGACAGTGGATCGTCAGCTAATAAACCTGCAACATTGTCTTGGAATAACGGGGCCATTAGTTGCCCATCCCTAGTAAGCCCATGTCATCGCCAAGTTCGCGACCTTGTGCGGTCGTTATTGCGGCAGCTAGGGCAGGCGTCATCCTCGTTCTATTGGCGGCAAGTTGATTGGTTAAATATCTGCGCCCCGGACCACTGAGATATAATTCTTGAACAGCGCGAGGCAGACCAAGTGAAACAGCTGCGCCAAGAAATGGATCGGCTCCAGCCATAGCCGCACCACCTGCACCGGCTAAACCTTGTCCAGTCTGCCCGGTCATCATTTGTGCGATAACATTACGCTGAGCGGTTCCGCTGTTAGGCACACTAGAGCGCACTCGGCTTGTGCCAACTCTCGCCAAACCCTCTAATGGACCGTCACCAGATACAAACTGTCGTTTAGACTGCGCACGTTTAACAGCGCTTGCGAATGCTGTCGGGCTAATGTCACCCTCAGCTGCAGACTTCGTTGTTTTAGCCATAGAGTCTTCGATAATTTTGTAGGCCCGATATTCTCTACGTAGCTTTTGCCAAGATTTTTTGAGAGCCTCGCTCCCGGCAGATCTAAATGCAGTTTCATCGACAACTTCGATCAGGTCGTCTAATGCTTGCTTGTATTCTGGGTCCGTAGAGGCTCCCCGGGACAGTCGTCGTAATGTACTAGCAAATTTCTGGTATGCTTTGCCGGTATCTTGTGTAACGTCCATAAGGTTAGTGGCGTCATTTAATAAATTGTTAAAACTTTCTTTTCTTGTGCTAGGTATGTATCGCGCATAATTGTCTCGCACGGCTATAAGACCATCCATAAATTGATCGTCAGCATTAAATGACGTTTTTGCCTCAAGCATTTCAAACCGCCTGCCAAAATCATCGCCTGCTTTTCGCATTACCTCTGGTGTAGCGCTGTCGCTATTGATACCAGCTCGACGCAATACCGCTCTGTTAAATCCTGACTGCGTTTTCGCTATTTCTCTGGCTTGCCTACCGCCAGTTGAAGGGATGCCCTCAAGCAATGTTTCAAAATATTCAAAACCTTGGTTGTCGGTCATCCTAGCTGGCGTCAATGGGATGCCCTCAGCCTGAGCCGCATCAGCCAGCTCTTTTTGTCGGCCTTGTAACGGTACAGGGCTTATAACTTTCTGTGTCACTCTCCCAAAACTTGGCGTCAACAGACCAGCGCCTAAACCTAGCAACTCATTATCTGTCGCTTCGCCAACTGTACCTGCCGCGAGCCCTGCAGCCGTCTGTGTTACTGGTTGTGCGGCTAGTTGAGACGCTACCTTCTGTGTCGTTGTACCACCTTTTGCAACCTTAGCAGCTGTCGCAGCTGGCAACATGAATGCAAGGGCGTCTGTCATACCTCGACCACCTTCATAAGCGATCTGGTCGCCTTTAGTCGTGCTCTCTGGGCCAAGATCTACACCAGCCATTTCTAACGCTGCTTGAAATGGATTAGATAACATAGCGCCAATCTTGCGATATGCTTCTCTAGGGTTGATACGGATGCCAGTCTTCGGCAGACCTAGTGCGTCAAGGCCACGCTCAGCCAACTTAGGCAATGCCTCAGCATAATCAAACGCATTATCTGTCATGCCCCGGGCAACCATTTCAGCCTTGCGCACAACTTGCCCTACCGGGTTAGCGGTATCGCCTTTAACAACTGTAGTATAGTTTGTGCCATCCCACGCCCGGACCTCGCCAGTTTGCGGATTGACTATAACAGGCGTATCGACCCAAGCATTGTCCTGTAGCCGTTTTGCTTTTTGTGTATCAGGATTGAATATTAATCTGTCGGTCATTCCTCTTCCCCTACGCGAACAAAACCTTCTGGCATTGGCGGCTGTTCATTATTTATTACGGTTGACCGTTCTCCGCCTCTACCAGTTTGCGTTCTATATTTTCTCATTAATCGCGCAAGAGTACGCAACGCAGCCTGCCTTGTTTCTACTGGTACATTTGCGTTGCCAATATTTGCAGCGGCCTTCTCGTAAAGTATTACATCACGGTCAGACTGCTGCCCTTCCATTCTCTTTCCTTCCAGCATGATAATTGTTTGCAGCAACTTCAAACGACTTGTCGCCTTTGCACCGAGGGTAGAAAAACCAATTATTTCTGCGAGATTATCTAACGTGTTACCCATAACGCTACCAGTAGCATCACCAGAATTAAGAATGTAAGATGCCTCCATTATTGCGATCATAGCTTTGTCATTTTTCTGGTCTGCGTCTAGGTTTTTCATTTCCATTTCGATCAAACCTCTGGCTCTTCCAGTCGCCTCAGCCAAATCAATTTTTTGACCTAAGACGCGTGCAGACAATGGTACATCTCGACCCGCTACTTTCTGAGCTGGCCCTAAATCGATCTGGCGACCACCATCTGTAATGCCAATTACTCTTGCTTCGCCATTCTTATCTAGGTTGACTGTCCGAGCGATTTTTACATTTACAGCCTGCAGTGCTCCCGCCATGTCGTCATCGTTGAACATTTTCAATGCAGCTGGATTGGCGGCGATTTGACCAGCGGTAGTAATTTCCATTTCGTTGTTAGCAACCATGTCGCCTAATTTTTTACTTACTCTACCAAGAGTGGCTGCAGCTCGGGTTCGCGGTAAGTTCTTTTGCTGCATCTCCATTCTTTTTAAATCTAGCTGGTTTTGCCGGGTTGCCGCCTGGTTCTCTGCCTGCATGGCTAACTGTGCCGCCTGCAACGCAGATGCACCTGTCTTGGTTCCAGCGTTCCGCACAGCAAAATCCATCAGAGCCCGAGCCTTTGGCGTTGTCGGCATAGCAGTCGCACCGCCCATGCCATCAGTTACCATTGTTGGCTCATACATTTTTGCAAATGCATCCTTAGCCGCACGTTCTTTTTTCATCTGACCAATATCGCCAAGTGCTTTACCTAGTGCGCTGAGTCCTTGACCTAGTGAATTGTCAGGACGTTGTACAATCGGTGACGGTGCGCCAAGCCTAGCAGCCTGACCTCGTGGTGCAGCCTGAGCCAGCTCACGCATCTTCCGGGCTCTCAACGATTGCTGTTGTTGCAGCTGAGCGTTTGCTACGAGGTTTTGTAAAAGTGATTGTGGTACAGCCATTAGTTGATCGCCTTATGCATTATCCAACGAATTACAAATTTTACTTTTGTTTTGTTGTTCATTAAAACCTTAATCCCATTCCACCTAACCCACTAGCCAAACTGCCGAGACCGCTTAACAACCCACCTATACTACCACGGTTACCGGTAATTGGCGTTCTGGACACAGAGCCCATAGGCGTCATGCCAACTGCTTGCTGTCTCAGGTTCAATGCCTGCAATGGATAGTTGAGCTCGTCTAAGAAACGTTTCTCTCTGTCAGCCATCGCTGCCTGTTGCAGTCCTTGGATCTGTTGACCAATACCTGATAGTGCGCCAGCTGCTTCTAGACCCATGCGCTGGTTAGCGGCTGCTTGGTTGGTCAATTGCGATGCACCCTGCATTAGCTGACCTGTTCCAGATTGACCTAGGCGTGCTGCATCTTGAAAGTTCTGCATCCTCAGCTGCCCGGTTGCATTAGCCAACCGGTCTAAATAGTTACGATTATTTTCAGCCTCGACTAGCGCAGCTCTACTACCGCCAAACGGTGATTGCAGTCGAGCTGTAGCGTTCATCGCGTCACGCTCTCGCCTAAGATCAGTTGTCAAATTATCGATGACATCTTCGGTGAATGCATTCTGATACTTACCCATCATCGTTGCTGGATTTGTAATAGAGTTTATAGCGGCAGCTGTAGCAGCGTTTGCAGCTTGTTGTTGCGGCATCCGTTGCGCATCCATGCCGCGCACTTGATTAAAGGCAGCAATCTGATCCGGGGTAAAGCCAGCCAAGGTCGGACCCTCAAATCGATGATAAGGTCGGTTGGCTAATACGGATGCTAGGCCGAGGTTACTATCGACAAAGTCCTGATACCTCGTTGGGATATCACTTGTACTTACCGCTGTCTTTGGACCGCCTTTACCCATGATTCAATTTCCTCTCTAAATACGCATATGGTTGCGTGTAATCTTTTAAAACTCTTGCCCATCCGTGACGACCAGCAATGACAACTGACAAACATTTTTGCTCTGCTGCCCATGCCTCAATATCTGGCAGCATCTCAAGCAGCTCATTCATTTCACCGCCTGCCAGCCAAACTCTGACCTTTTTGCCTGCCGGGTAATCTTCCATCTGCGTGACGATTGCGCTTTTGTCACCACACCACAACTGAGCCCGGTCATTGGCGAGCTCTCTTTCAACGTCTGTTATAGTGTGTGTGTCCTGATATTTTAGTGCCGCCTCTATAAGAGGCTTGGCATTCTCCCAGGCTCTTGTCATCGCAGCCTGTTTGTTTTTTCAAGATCGAGTTCAATACGACCAAGCCTGCCATCCGTAGGGTTGCTCTGCCAATCGTATCTTAGTGCAATCTGCCGGGCTGTTATGCGGCAGTCTTTCTTAAGTGTCGATGTTGAAATGTTACCGAGATCGGTTGTCGTTATGTTAGAGCTTTGCGGATAGTCTTTCGATAATATCTTAACATTCACGCCGCCAGATAAATGGGCAAAGTCTGGGATGTATCGTTTGACAAAAGTCTGGGTCGTACCCTCAGCCGTATCGATCCAACCTGACTCTAGAAATACGCTTGGTATTGCAGAACCGTTTGCGGTGTTACCTTTTTCCATAAGCTTCATTGTGCCGTCACTGAATGCAGCGATGGGAAACTCTTCCAAGCCTCGGTCCACAAATGCTGTAATGTCAAAAGTGCCAACTGTCCAAGTGAGCAGCGCATAGTTAAGACATATGTAACGAGTGTTCTCAGTTACCCCGGCATCGTTCGTTGTCGGATAGAACCAGTAGATTTCGTTTTGGCTGTCCAACGTGCCCGCATGAATAAGCGCTTCTTGTCCATCCGCTAAATTGTCGAACAGAAAATCTTTTACCGGGCAACTAATCGTTGTTGGCGTACCACCAGCCCAGAGCATAAATTCTTTAGACGTTGATAGCCAATAAACTGATCCGCTATCACCAGCTCGAGCCCATGCGTTTTGTCCGACTAGACCGCATCCACTACCAATCAATGTTGGTCTAAATATCGTTGATAAGTTCGGTACAAATTGAATTGAAAATAATTCGTTTAAGGTCCAAACTAGATTAAGCCCGGGCATCGCGCAGCCAGCTACAATTCTAGATGTACCGCCAAGAATAAAATCACCTGCAGTGTTTGTAGAAGAGGGCGTCCAGTCGCCAGTCGTCAAACCTTTTTCTTGATCGGCAAATGCAACCGTTAGCGGAGAAAATGTTCCGCTGGGCTGATCGCTTGTACCGAGTGCGACTAGAAACCTTTCTGGCGTTACCATGTGGGTAAGATTTTTAACTGGCGCATCTGTAACCGTCGCGCTAATCGATACAGCTCTGATAGAAGGGTTGTTATCCCAGCGGTACAGTGGGCTATTGATATAGTTCGCGATTAATATCTCGCCAAGGTTACTTAGCGTCCACGTCCGAGCAGTCGTCGCAACCGACGAGCTAGCAGCCGAATAATATCCTTGCGAATAACCGCCTGTTGAATAACCCGACGCCGACAAAGATGTTTCGTTTCCAACTTCAATCAAAAACTCTTCTCTTAAAGAGCCGCCAGCCCCGGACACTGATGCTGTTGCATTATTCTTAGCCTCAACCGTATAGGTGTTTGCATCAACTACTGTTACTTCGTATTGGCGGTGACCGACATATGTAACTGCGCCACCGCCTGTCGCGTCATTCGTTGCAGCGGTATCAACCGCGACAATAAACATATCTGCATCGATGACATATACGGTTAGTGTTCTATTAATCTCAGATGCCGGGATGCCAGCAAACCCGGTAGCACCAGAAATCGAAACAGCATCCCCAGTTGACAATCCATGTGCTGCGTCTTCAATAACCAGTGTCTTCGCCTGGGCGATCGCTGTAATCTTGTCGGTAAATGAGCCACTTGAGCCTAGGTTGATGCCGCCAACGGGCGCTGCTTGGTCTAACAGAACATAGTCGCCACTGGTGGCTCCGTGAGTTGCAGAGGTTATTGAGACAGTCGCGGAACCACTTGTAGTTGTTATAGCGTTGCTCAACGTCTGGTTGCTTCTTATCGGAGTAATCGGCCAAAGTAGGGCTCCTGTATAAACATATAAATCTGAACTTGTGCCGACCGCTACCTGACGCACATTTTCATTAGTTTCATAAACGTGAATGGTTCGCGCTTTTCCCCGCACATATCCAGATGTTGGTGCATCGAACAAATCTTCATATCCACCGATCACTTCGGGCATCGTTCGATCTCCGACCCTGCGAAATCGTATCTTATCGCCATCGATCCAGCGTGACTCTGACTGCAACCGGCTGTTATCTTTAATGATGCCGGGCTTGATTGGTAATTCAATTATTGGCATTACATTGTCCAGAGTTGTCTATGTCCAGTGTTCCCGCCAGACGTTGCTGCGCTACTGCCGCCCCATGAGCCGCCTGCATTAAACCCGCCAAAGTTGTAGGCTGGGAATGATGTGAAACCACCAGCCATAGGTGTTTGACCTGGCGCATAAAACCCAGTGTAATTTTGACCCATGTTGCCAGACTGTGCATTTTGAGCGCCTGACAATAAACCGCCAAAAAAGTCGCCATAGTTTGACAATAAGCCACCGAAATTATTCAGAGCTGTTTCGTAAGACTGGTTGACTGCCTGCATATTTGGCATACCAGTGCCAGTGAAATTTTGATTAGCGTTGCCTTGAAAGCCAGTGTTTAATGGCTGGGTGTCGGAAGGTGACGGTGCAAACGTACCGGCTGCAGGTGGGGTGTACCCAAACCCAGATCGACCTTCTGTTTGACCAAATGTATTGAAATGCTCTCGCGCCACTTGATCTAAGTAATTGCTGTAGTCTTGACCAGACGACAAACCTGCTTCTTGAGCCCGCATTTGTGCATTAGCAAGAACATCAGGATTAGCAGCCAAATATTGCTGGCCCATTGTTAAGTTGGGATTGCCCGCGCTTGCTCCTGTGCCGCCTTGCGCATTCAATATGCCTGCTTGCTGGTCTGCATATTGTTGGAATAAATCCATGTCAATTTGGCCATCAGGTCCAAGGCGATAGGCGTCTGCTACGGAAATCACCATTACTCACCGCCCTCTTCTGGTGCTGGGTCTTCAAAATAAGGTGACCAGAAATTGTCTGGACATTGCAGACAAAAATTTTCTATCTCTTCTGAGTTCTTAAAGTCCTCCATAGTCTGTGGATTTCGCGGCCCTAAATTTAATCGCCAAGTGTTGACAGGCGTTTCACCCTCTTCAACTATTGTTCGCAAAACATTAGAACTTGTTAAATCGTCCTTAAAAGTTTGAACTAATTCGTATTCTTGAAGATCTCTATATCTATTAGGCATCGCTTTCTACCCCAAAAAATTGGCAGTAATGACTGCTAGTATGATTATCAGAATGGATCATATCGCCAGCAAGGAGGGTGATTTCCCAGCTACTATGATTTCCGTAAGAATTTGACGCCCCCATTGAAGAAAAAGAATTGCTTATAATTCGCATACTTTTTAGGTTGTTGTTTACGCTAGTAGATGGCGTTTCCCCTGCGGGGGTTATGTATGGGCCAAACCGAGATCCTTCATTTCGGCTACCTACTCTGCCCACCCATTTGCGACCCTCTGGCACAGTATACATTAGCTGAAAATTATCACTGGCATTAAAACCAGAAACAGTTTTAGGTGGGGTTGATGTTGTAGTTGTTGCGGCAGCCGCTTCACGTTTATTTTGTATTAACGCCATTTTTTTAACTCCTGTCCTCTTTAATACCAGTGGTTCTGACGGTCAGCCCCGGAGCGACCGTATAATTTCTTGCCGCGATTACTGAATCACTCGGCCTTGTGGCGATCATAAAAAAACTTCCTCGATAGCCCCAATATTGGCTGTCATTGAAAAGTGAGGGAAATGAAGTTTGAGTAAAATCAATTTTAAACACATTGTAATTCGAAGTTGAATTGCCGTAATACATGGTCAGACCGTCGAAATACATGCCTCCGTAGGCTCCAGACTGCCAGCTTGAGTTACCAGTGCCTAAGTAACTACTGCTAAGACCAATCAACATATTATTACTAGACCAAGTGTAATATGTACTGTTGAAACCTAATTTAGCACTGCCAGCAGACTGTTGGCTCAAGCAAGCAACACCATCAGTAGATGTATTGTCAGGATGACTGTTCAAGCAACTGCCAGCCGCTGTGTCTTGTAAATTAGAGTCGCGCCAGACAAACATTCCAATGTAAGTTGAGTTATTCCTTTGCACTATCGCCCACATCTTTGTCCCTTCTAAATCTGTGAAGGTTGTAAGACGCTGTTGGTTATATTGATTCATGCTTGTTTGACCATTGAAATAATATTGGTTCCAAGCACTGCCAGCGTTGTTACCGTAAACGTCTTTCAAGTTGCCTACATAGCCACCTTGAGTTGTAAAGTAATAATTTGGACATGAGCCACCATCTGCTATTGTTTCGGGTAATTCATAAATTTGACCGACTTGGCTACTACTGCTGTATTGATAGAAGTACCACTTGCCGTCGTGAATACTTTTATGCAAGTCACAATTTCTGTGGTCATAAGTAGTCCCAGAATAGTGGCTCATGCCTGTTGCTATTCTGCCGTGACACACTCTGCCATGAGTATTGGGGTTTAAATCGGCATCGTCTGTGTCATAAAAATAAATATAAGATGAATCATACCAAAACCAGTATCTCTCGCCGTCCCAACAAGGAGAAGAATAGGCTTGAGAGAAGTCTGTGTAATTTGTCGAGTTGTCATATCCAATAACGTAGGTTTGACCGTTGCTGTTACTACCGCGAACAGCTCGCATGTATAATTTGATACCATTCGCGTTAGTGTGAACAATAGTAAATTGAGAAGTATTTCCTGTGAAACTTCCAGATGTCGAACCAGCCCCTGCCGCAGTTTCAGTGGTCTGTGTTTTCAAAGCTGTATCTATAACGCCATTAACAGTTGGCTCTACAATATTAATTACTGGGCCAGCTTGACTACTCTGATTCTGCGAATTATCTACAGATAAAATAATATCTTTAAAACCTATGCTTGTGGCAGTTGGCCTGATTGATAACGTTGAACTAGCGTCCAAGATTGCAGATCCGCTTAATGAATCAACTGATGATCCGAATTGACCTATTCTTGAAAATTTACCCGCAGAAAAATCAGTAGTTTTGCCCGCAGTTACACTACCAGTTATAGGAGATGTATCGCTCCCCTGCGTTGTCTCAATGTCTTTGATGACATAAGCTGTATTCGCATCTGTCGTAAAATCGTGCCTTGTGCCAGCCTCTATTTCTGCGACTGTAAATTTTTTCAGAAATAATTCCTCAATACGATCTGCCATAATTTTTTCCTCTATTCAAATTTCATTTGGGTTGCAACGCCACCACCAGCACTAGGCGTTGACCAAGCCAAAACACCATTACCAGCAACGTCCGTTAGCACTTGCCCAGCCGCGCCGACTGTGGCTGGAAGCACAAACGTGAGGTTGCCACTATACTGACTATGGGGTGCTGATTTGATTCCTGTGAAATGAGCATTTCCAG
>Ga0160422_10001166_pt1 | contig 16394 bp, 7 predicted proteins | sample Fk160mmetaG_FD_108192 | JGI IMG/M metagenome (GOLD analysis project Ga0160422, IMG submission 108192) | Marine microbial communities from the Central Pacific Ocean - Fk160115 60m metaG | ecosystem: Environmental > Aquatic > Marine > Oceanic > Photic zone | place: The Central Pacific Ocean... | reverse complement strand
GCCGAGTTCCGGTACATCCCGTCGTTGCTTGGTTAGCCAATAGGCGTCCCAAGCCACAATGCCGGCCAGAACAACCACAGCGAGAATCGCTACGTTCTCTGCCGATGGGAGCGTGACCATAGGCTGTCCCTCAAAGGTGCTCTTTGTTGAGTGAGGTCAAATCGCCGGGACCCCCGCGGCGCAAGCGGGCGAAGAAGAGCCCCCCCGCCACGATCAGAAGCGCAAGAACCACCAGCAAAGCGTTGGTGTTGACGCCCTCGCCTCCTGTTTCAACGCCCTCCAACACATCGGGTGTACCGTCACCGTCGTCGTCCATGTCCTCAGTCAGCCAACTCGTGTAGCCTTCAGGGCAGTCCAACACATCGGGCTGAGTGTCACCATCGGTGTCAATTTGGGCGCACGGGTCAAGAGGAAAGGCGTCTTTCCCGTCGCTAAAGCCGTCGTTGTCGTCGTCTTCATCGTAGATGTTCGGGCCGCAGGATTTACCGGTGTTTGGATCAAACCACGTGTCTGAGGAACACGTTGACGACCAATCGCCGTCTGTATCGAGCAGGGTGTACTCAAAGTCCATTGTTGATGTTGCCTGCGCCCCGTAGGAATCGGTGACTTCGACTTCAATCACGTAGAAGCCGGCGGTCAAATCCGTAATGTTGTACACCGGTTCGTCGCCACCTTGCAACACAACGTTGCCTTGCATGTCGTAAACGCGCCACGCAAGGGTAAGCTCCTCTTCGCTGTCCATGTCATCGCTGAAGACGGCCGATGCTCGCAGGGCGTCACCCTCCATGACCCGTTGGCCCGCATAAGGTTCGGTCAGTTGAACGTCGGGGGCTTGGTTCGTCTGAACCTGAATCAACAACAAAGCAGGGGCTGAGGCAGGATTTTCAACCGTCAAGGTGGCCAAGGGCGAACCAACAACACTGGCTTCTACCAACCACTCACCGATGACAAGTTCGCCGTCTTCCACCACCCTGCGCAGCAACAATTCAACATCGACGGTGGTTCCGGTTGCTGCGATTGACGCCAACATGCTGTCGTCGTAATGGACGTGGAAGTTGGCCTCCACCGGCACGCCGCCCCGCCTTGCGTCCAGCGACACCGTTCGATAAGCCGAATATTCGCCACCGTCGGAAGCCGAAATGGTACCGGCTTGACCGTCGACAGCACTGACGGTTGTGGCGGAAAGATCGACGTTGCCAATCAGGTTGCTGGACTCCATTCGAACCGGGTAATGTTCGGTAGCGAGAGCGGTTGAGACGACGACATGAGCATCACGGACCACCAGCGGTGCGCTGATTTCACCAGGATCGGAATGGAGCGAAATCCCGACGCTGTAGCCGCTGATGTTCAACCGTTCAACAACGAGGCTGTCAAAAGAACGCCCGTGGTGCGCGACAAAAGCGGTGCCGCTTCCTTCGCCGGTAAGGACGATATCAGAGAAGACGCCAGAGGTGCGGTCGAAATCAATGGCAGGGGCCCCGTGGAGCTCGATGTGTTGCATGACCATGTCCTCATTACCTTCGCCCACGATGCCGCCCTCGCCGCTTACTTTGCCTTGTACGTCCAGAAGTTGGAAGCCGGAGGGGAGATTGTTTAGCGAAAAAATAGCGCCACTGCCGCTGAACATCATCGCATCCACGTCAGCAATAACGCCAGAGACGCCGGTCAGTTCCATCCCCCAGTCCATGCCTTCTTCCAAGGCGATGCCGGTGAATTGCAACGGCACTTGTTGTGCCCAAACGCCTTGTTGCTCGCAGTCGGCGAAGGAGACGTTGTTGAACGTGATGAGCGCATCTGATGGGTACAGATGGGCGCAGCCACTGCCGTTTTGCAAACGGGAGTTGCGCATCACCAACTCAGCGTTGTTGCCGTTTTGCACCACCAGCAGCGGATCACTTGCAGAACGCGCCATGAAGACGTCGTCCGCTTGGACCGACCCTGAGCCGTCAACGGTCAATGCTGGGGTGGCCTCAACAATTTGCGTCCCGGTAAGTTCGATGGCCGCTGCTGCTGAGGCACCCAAAGCCAAGCCCGCCCATCGAGCGCCAAACCCTGTGGATGAGAGGGTCGCGGCACCGGCATCAAGAACGCCGTTGACGGTGATCTCTACGCCCTCTGAAACGCGCAACGACACGCCGTCTTGAATCGTCATGGTCGCCGTACTGTCAAGCAGCAAATCGGCGTCGAGCGTGTAGGGGCTCCATTCGCGCTCCAACACCACCCAGTTTGACACCGTGCCGCTGGGCACGGTCGAGGCCATGAAGGTGTGCGATAGCGAATTGTTGGCGTCCCACATCACAAAATCAGAGAAGTTGTTCCGTTGAAGCGTGACGGTCTTTCTACCGCCCCATGTTTCGCCTGTATCGGTCACGCGACGAGCGACCGTTTCGGTGCTCACTTGACCGTTCTCATCGGTCGTCGCCACGGCACCGTCCACGGAAATGAGGGCCCCTTGCACCGGTTCACCTTTGTCCAAAACGACGATCTCAAGGGCGCTTAAACCGGTAAACTCTGCACCTGTTTGGGCGATGACGGCGCCCTGAACGGCCCCTCGGGTGATGTCAATTTCGCAACCCGGTTGAACGACAAGGTTGCCATGAATCTCAAGCATTGTAGCGCTTCTCGGGCTTAAGCACCCCCATTGAACGTTCGCTTGAACGGTGAGGGAGCCGTCCTCAGTGCCCGTTAGCAGGCTTTCACCGCTGGCCTGAAGCTGTTCGGTGATAACGACCGAATCTGTCCCTGACAATTGACCTGAACCCTGAAGCAAAACGGAGTGCCCCTCGGACAAGACAACAGACGTGGAGAGAAGCGAAAGTGCCCCGTTGTTCGCCACTGTCAAATCGCCCGAAAGCTGGTGAGGTTGCCCGTCTGGCCGCGAGCCGAGAACCACATCTTGGCCTGATGAGATGGTCCAATCGCCAGCGGGAATCACAGGCACCTGAACGGATTGCCCCCCTTGTCCTCCGTAGAGCACGACCCTCACGCCGGCACCGTCCAGAGTGGCGTCAACCTCGGACCCCGTTTCCAACAGAGGTAGCGTAAGGGCTCCATTCTCGTTGCTCATCAGGTCAAAGCCATGGACGGCCACGCTGGCTTCAATGGGTTGCCCTGCCAAATCAGTGAACGTAACCGCCGTTTCCACGAAACGGTAAGACGCCGACGTGCTGATGGTTGGGTTGTACGCTGAGCCGTAGTAGAGCGTCCCGTCACCCAAAGCGTCGGCGGAGGATGGGGCCGTGTTCAGCGGTGAAAAGTCCCGAATCGTCGCCACGCTTTCGGTGGAAATCATCAACGGCGTGTTGTGCAATTGCGCCGTCCACGATGCGAGTTGGAGGGTGGACGACCCCTCGATGAGCGCACCCTTGTCTTGGGCCAAGGTGGTGAGGTCTTCGCCGATGTAATTCGAATCTTTGAGATGAACGCCCACGTTTTGACCAATGTTCGCCTCTACCACCCGGGCGGCAATGTTGCTGTCCTCAAGGTGCATGCCGGTTGAAAGGTTTCGAGAGGTAAATTCGCCCAAGGAAACATCGCTGTACCAGGCGTCCAAACCAACCGAAGATTGGTCGGCGGACACGAAGGGTTTCTCGACGACGATATCGGCCCAATCATGCTGGCCGCCCAGAACGGCGATCCCAACCGCTTCGTTTGAAGTCAATTCAATGTGCAAATCACCAAGGGAACTCGTGGGGGTTTGCACCGACACGCCCTTGATTGAGGCGACGACCGATACGTTGTTCCACGCTGCGTGTCCGGCACCTGAGGCAAGCACACCGACCTCACCAGCGTGAACGTGAATGTCCTCCATCACCGAGGTTCCCGGCCCCGACCACGAAACCCCTACCGTCGGCAAATGGAGTGAAGAGTTCCGCAACGTGCACTGTCCGTCGCAACGAACGTCCACGGCCGCTCTCATTTCAGAGGAGGAGGAGGAATGGAATTCAACGCCCGAAACGAGAAGATCGGTGGTTCCTTGCCCGAGCAAGAACCGCTCACCGCTGATGTTACCGTCGAAAAGAGAAAAGTCATCGGCATCGCTGATGTCAATGGCAAGCGGCATACCGTCGCCCGTGAACGAAGTAAGGTTTGATGAGGCTCCCGAAACCGTAGCGAACCCGACGCTGGCGTTGGAAACGTTCAGGGTTTGCAGCGCCAAACTGCCGGCGAGGGCTTGCACGCCAACCCCGGCTTCAGTGACCGTGAAATCCTCGACGATGGCCGTGCCGTGATTGGCCAAACCAATAGCTACCTCGTTGGCTAAACCGCTGGTAAGGTTGAGCGTGCCGCTTTCAACATACACCGCCTCGTAGTCCATGCGGTTGGCTTCAAAACCGTCCACAGATGCGCTCCCGCCCACGACCGACAAAGCCCGATATGCATCGTTGAACAACACGTTGTGGGCCGAAAGATGGCCTCGCAAGAGCACACCGGCCGAAGCGTTGGCAACCGTTGTGTTCGAGATGTTCAACGAACCTCCGGATTCCACAACAATACCCGGCCACAGGCCTTGGCCGTGAGACCCTTGCGTGATGGGCGGTACCGATGAGAAAAAGGAGGCTCCCTCGACCAGAAGGGTCCCTTCCACAACAATGCTGTATTCCCTAGCGTCTACGTTAGTGCCGGGCGCTATGGTCAGGGTCGTGCCGCTGGCAACGGTGATGTTGCCGGAGAGAACCATTTCACCAGACCACGTCGTGTCCGCGGAAATCGTGCTGTCTGCAGCAGGCACCAACGGTGAGAGGATGACCAGCAGAAAAAGCGAAACTACGCCGCATGCAAGCCGTTGTCGCATGGTGTTGCGTTGAAGTGGCGCCATATCAATCCCAAGGCTTCATGACACAACCGACACGCAAGCAAAGAGAAGAATGGTGGGCCCGCCCGGATTTGAACCGGGGTCTGACGGCCCCCAGCCGCCAAGTATAGGCCAAGCTAACCCACGGGCCCTGTAAATCTCTCAGTTGCGTGCTGCACTGAACGGGGCGACCTCTTCGATAAGATCGAGGTGCCCAACATACATCCGTCGGCAACAATAACGCTTCAGACCCACGTCATCCATGGCGTCAGACTCGGATTTTCCATCAGCAACCGACTGCTTGAATTCTTCCCACTTGTGTGCGATAACAATGCCACAACTGAAACAACGTACTGGAATAATCATGATTTCACCTCATCGATACGACTTTTGTTTCTTGCGGCGAGCGCCACGGCCAAGTTGGTGTTTGGGTTCTTTTCGCCGGGGGTCATTAACAAGAAGACTGCGGTCAAAGCGCAAGTATTCGTCTCGAAGTTCGGTATCCACGCCCTCTGCTCCACCGTTGTAGTGAACAAGCCCACGGGCGATGGCGGTTCGGATGGCGTCGGTTTGACCCATGATGCCGCCGCCTTGGGTGGTGATGGAGATGTCGACCTTGCCCAAACGGTTCATGGCGTCAGCGATAACAAGCGGTTCCATTGATTTGCGGCGTGCCAGCGCAGGTTGCATGATTTCAATGGGCTCGGAATTCACCCGCACCCTTCCCTTGCCAGGCTTAACGGTGGCTCGAGCCACAGCGGTCTTGCGCTTACCAGAGGATTCTACGGATTTCTTCTTGCGTGCCATCACTGGTCACCTCCCGTCCATCGGTGGGCTGGTGCCCCCAGATTTGCACTGACATCGCCCAATCGAATGTAGCGTTCGGGCATGTCTCGGCGGAATTTGCTGTCGTCTCCTTGCTGGTGACCTTCTGGAAGGTCTCCTGAGAGGTGGCTCGGGCAGCCAATCTCGACACGCAGGTTGCGTAGGGCACGGCGTCCGCTGCTCTTCTTTTGATAGGGGAGCATGCCTCTCACAGCTCGCTTGAGGATCATGTCCGGCATACGGGGGAAAAACGGTCCCTTGCGAGCGTGATTCAGCTCGTACTTCTTGTGGTAGGTTTCCAACACGGCTCGTGGGCGCCCGGAAATGATGGCCTTTTCTGCGTTCACAATGATGACTTTGTCGTCTCGGTCTTCGCGTGCGGCCTTCAAGAGAATGTCAGCGGAGGCTGACGCCAAGCGGCCCATGATGAGGCCGTCAGCGTCAAACACGTAGGTGGTTGGGTCAGCCAAGGATGACCACCCCCGTTCCTGTTGGGTTTTCGTTCATCAGCTCGCCATAGGTCATGATTCGACCACCGGCGGCTTCTATTTTCTCACGGGCACCGTTGCTGACGCTGTAGGCGGCGATGGTATGGCCGTTGGTCAACTCTCCCGACCCGAGGAGCTTGCCTGGAACGAGGACGGTTGCGCCCTCGGGGGCATGACGGCTCACACGGCTAAGGTTGGGTTGGGCCCAGTTCTTGCGACTCTTGGAAAGTCGCAAGGCCACATCTCGCCAAACAGCTGCTCCGGTGTCGCGAGACTGGGCTTTCAGCTGGTTGATGGTCTCAACCAACTGGGCGTTTGTCTTGCGTTCTGGGTTGCTCATTTGACTCCCTCGATGCTTTGAAGCAACCTGCCGACCGTCCTTCCCGTTAAGAAGGCACCGACGCGGAATCAACCCTCATCGCGCCGTAGGCCACCGTTTTTGACGACGTGCTCGGCCTCATTCAAGGAGGATATCGCCCTTGGCATCAAGGAGTTCAACCGTCAATCCGGCCGCTCGGGCCTGAACGATGATCTCGTCATGAAGCATGTCCGAAAAGTCGTCAAGGGCCCCCAACGCCGTAATACCGGCCACGTCGGTCAGGCGGTCAATAAGGTGGTTGAGAATGCAACTGACACCGTAGGCTTGTCCGGCTCGGAAGGCATGGTCGGGTCCACCCACTTCGGGATCTTCCGCTTTCATACGGAGCATGACCGTTTGGGAATAGGCCACAAGAGCGCCGTAAATCGCTTCGATGATGGCAGCGGCTTCAAGGTCGCCGAGCAACATCTGAGAGTCGGCCAGAGCGGCCCGTACAGCGCTTTCGTAAATTTGGTGGGCGCCGATGGTGTCGGTTGTTTCGATTTGCATGGCTTGGTCAATAAGCGACTTCCAGTCTTCCATGGGACCACTCACAGGCTTTCACCCTTTGAAGGTTAAGGCGGAGAACCGTCTGGCTCTCGCTCAACACTCCGCCCCGAGTTCGGGTAAATCGTCAACTCAGATTTTGAAGTCGTTGTTTTCGCCTTCCATGACGCCGGCTTGGCGAACCGAGCCATCGGCAGCAACAAACTCTCCGGCCTTGGTGAGGTTGTCGTAAATGCTGACGCCCTCGATTCGCTTGACAACGGACTCCTCACCCAACGACATCGTCAGGGAGTTTGTGATCGCACCAAGGGTCTGCATGGCACGGTCTCTGTGCGTGGCGTCGATGGTGTGCTCGGAATACCTGGCCTCTTCAAAGATGGTCAGGAAGTTGTCCAGTTGGTCGGTTGGCACCATGTTGAACGCTGCGCGGACGGCGGCCTCAAATTCACGCGCTGTCTCGTAGACCTTCTTCATGAAGCCGTACTTTCGGAAGTGCTTCACAAGGCTCTTGTAGCAATCAAAGATGGCGGCGATGTATTCGTTGCTCGCTTCCAACTGCATCATGGCGTCGGTCAAGATACCGCGCAGGGCCTGAACCTGTCGCTGTTGCTGCACCCGCTGGTAGTAAATGGCCCCTGCAATGAGGATGGACATGAACACAATGGCAAGCGTCAGAAGGTTTCCTGGCGTGCTGTACCATGCTTGGCTGCTCAACGCGTCGGCTTTCTTGTACGAGATCTCGTGCGTGATGTTTTCTTGAGACGGTGCAAACCTATCGGAGCCCAGGTAGTAAGCCGTGATCCGCCAGTTGCCGTCGCAAGGGTTGCCATCGCAGCTCTTGCCAACGAACGCCCATTCGAACGAGGCGACACCTTGCTCGTTTGTGCGCGTCTTGTTGTTGAGGTCTGAAACCACCCACTGACCGGTTTCGTCGTCGCGATATTCGTACGAGAAGATGATTTCTTCGTTCTCAACAGCGAGGTCCAGTCGGTCTCTCAGAAGTGCGATTTCTCCGGTGATAATTTCGCCTTCATCAGCGCCGTTCTCGCCGCTACGGCTCCACGTTTGCTTGACTTGCAAGTCCACGCGTGAGCGCACAAGAAGTTCAATGTCCATCGCTGAACCGTTCAGAGCGTTGCTGCTGTCCTTGTCACATCCTCCCGGAATGTTTCGGTCCGGCTCAAACGCCACACGCAACGTCCGGAAACCTTCGAGTTTACCACCGGTGGTTTCGACACCGCGCAAGGTTGGGTTTTGCGTTGGGTCGCCACTGAACCACTCAACGGTGCCGTCGATATCGCTGGTGCGGACCGTGGCAAGCGGTCGAATGTTTTCGTCTGGGTCAAGGTAGATGTTGAGGCACTTGCCACCCACGGCTTGTCCGTTGGATTGTGCAAGGAAAGCATCGATGTGGAAGGATTCCTTCAGGTACAGCACCGGGTATCTGGAACCGTTAGGTGCCACCCACTCGTCAACACTGGACTTGAACGGACCGACTTCGGTGATTTGCAAGGTGGAGTTCGAGAACACGTCGAATTCGGTTTGCACGGTCTTGTTCTCGTAGCGATAAGCATCGTTGTTGTCGTAAGACGAGTACGAAACGGTGACCTTTGCCTTGCCGGCCAACACGTCGGACAGCGGGCAGGTGATGGCGAAGAAACCGTCCATGTTCGTTGTTCCTGATTGACAAGCCACAGGACCCGATTGGCCGTTCACCATTTCGTAATTCACGCGAATGATTCTGTCGGTGAGGTTGACGCCAAGCTCATCGCTGAGTTGGCCCGTGACGATCATCGGCTTGGGCACAACTTCTCCCGTGAGCGGGTCAACTTCGCTGGTGTAGACGATTTGGTCGTCAACGCTCATTACCGTCCGGCCAATGAGGTTGAAACCGTTGGCGTTGTTGGTCAACGTCAATCGGAAGTGGTCGTTTCCAGGCACCGAAGTGCACGGGTCCCAAGCTCCCTGAATGCCAAGATAACTTACGTCAAGCGGTTCACACCCTTCGTTGGGCAGCGTTTCTTGGAATCGCAGTATTACGTTTACAGGGCCGAAACCATCGGGCAGGAACGACTCAGGGTCGGCTCGCAGTAGCGCAGGTGAGAGCGGTGCGATGTTGGACTTAAGGCACCCAATGGTTTCCTCAACTTCCAACCCATCACCGTCGAGGTCCCTGTCTGGCGTGCCGTCACCATTGCCGTCATAGAAACAAAGGTGAGAGCCGTCAGGCTCAACCTCTGGCAGCGAAATGACACCTGCGTTTGGTGCAAGGGTGGCAACGACTTGCCGGTGCAACGTTCCTTGGAAGTCTGAGCCTTCAAAGATCACATCGACGAGCCCACCAAACGGTGTTTCAGAGCCCGATAGGGCGGTCCCGCCAGAATCCCGAACAGCGGTCTTGTTGTCGTCCGAAACTTGCGCCGTGAAATCCCATTTATCGCCAGAGCGCCTGATGTTCTCCTCGGTTGAGATGACCTGCATGTAGGTACGCGATACAACCCAAACGGACTGCGAAACCGTGGTGCCTTTCAGGAGAGAAGTCCCGGAATACTCGAATTGCAACGTGAAGTTGCCGAGGGCATCCGAGGCAGACACGTTGAACGGAATCTCGAAGAAGCCGTTGTTGTCGGTGAAATTGACACCCGTTCTGCCGTCGAACGACCACGTGTAGTTGACCGGTGCGTTCCGAACCGGCTGCAACGAATTGTCAACCAATTTCGCTTGAATCGTCGTGTTCGTGTTTCGATAAAGGCGAGGGAGCGAGGTCGTGACGAAGTCGGTCGTGCCCACCACGGTCACGTTGATGTAAGCGCCTGTTGGCGCCAACGTCGACGAATTGCCCGTGAAGTAGTACGCTGAGTTTGTGAAATCAACGCGCATGCCGTAGGTGCCGGCCCCGTATTGACTGAACCATGACCAGTTGTAATCGTAGGTGGCGTCGCCGTCCTTCATGACCGGTCGCTGGGTGTAAGCCGTTTCACCTGCACCGAGGAACTGCCCGTTCTTGTCCACGTCAACTTGGAGGGCAATCGGGTCTTGGTCCCAAGGATCGTTGGTTCGGTTGGTGACCTTCCCAATGATTTGGAGCGATTCGCCGGTGTTCATTTCAGGAATGATTTCGCAGCGGACCGGGCTGTTGGGATCGTTGCGGTCAACGGGACCGCATGGCGGCAGGTTGCCATCCCCACCGTTCACCAGCGAGATGAACCAGTGAGTGCCGTTGGCGTTGAGGAACGGTCGTAGTGCTGCGGCTTGTCCGGTGAGGCCGGTGGGCGTCCCGTCCCAAGACTTCGGGTACGGTTTGAAGGCCGAGACGGTGTTGTAATCAACCCCTGCTGCGTCCAAAGCCGGCTGGTGGAACAGGGTTGACCAATCCCCGAAGGTACCGTCCCCGTTGTTCACGGTTGAGTCGTAGTAGTATATTGGACTGAGGCCGTCCAGGATCAAAGTTCCCTCGATGTTCATGCGGTGCATGATCCGTACAGAGAAGGGTTCAGCCTCGTCCCCGTTCAGGTAGGGGAATGGCCACTCGTTGGCCAATTCCGGCGACACACGGGCGATGATCTCGATATCACCCGCAGGCAGGCTTGTGTTGGTGTAGTTGTACCTCACAATGTCTCCGTTGCCGTCCAAAACGACGTCGTGCTGCTTGGTGAGGTCGTTCCAAGTGATCTCTTCGTACCCGCCGGGAATTTGGCCCGCGCCGTTGTCGGCCGTTGAATTCCATTGCACCTGCTTCCAAGTGCCGCTGATGCCCAGATCTTGAACGAAGGTGAGCGAAGCCCAACCGGAGGCATCGGTTCGATAACCGTTGTTTCCAAGACCCGTAAAGTTGGTTGGAGAGGTCAGGTTGCCAAACAGACCACCAAAGATAGAGAACGTGATTGGAGAGTTCTTGATTCGGTTGTCAAACAGGCCCCTGTCCCAGTCAGCAGCGTAATGGGCTTTGAAGTCAAGCCAGAAGGGTTGCTCATCGCTGCGGAAGTAGGTCCACGCCGAATAATCAACGGTCATGTTGGCCTCTGCCCCGACGAAGTACGACTGCGATTGGTTGCCGTTGAAGGCAAACATCTCGGTCACCTCAGCGTACACACGGTACGTGGTGTTGTCGCCAACGTTGAGGTCTTCAGGGTAGAGGAACTGCCCCACGCTGAAGTTGCCCGCTGCGTTGGTTAACACGTCAATGGTTTCTATCGCCGTTGTGTTGTTGGATGTCCACTCAATGTGAACCTGAACCGGCACTTGCACCGCGGGTTCAACCTGACTGGTAACCGGGTTCAACACGTCAACATGCCCGGCAAAGATGGTCGGGCTCTGAGCGTCCAACCAGAGGTTGTCCGGTAGATTGAGCGTGATGTACGTGGGCAGTTTGTCATCGGCATCCAGCAGGCCATCGTTGTCGTTGTCCCAATCCGAGGTCAGTTCAATGTCTTCGGTTTGATCGTAGTCTCGGTCGGCCCGCGTGTCGTTGTCGTCGTCAATATCGATGGCATCAGGGCCGGTGGTGTTGTCGGTTGGGTTAGCGATGCCTTCTCCGTTACCAAAGTCGTCGTGGTCCCACGGGTTGGTTGAGTTGCGGTCAAAGCGAGTGGGCCAGAGCAACACTTCGTCCTCGTCGTGCATGCCGTCTTCGTCGTCGTCTTCATCCAAGTCGTCGCGAGTGCCGTCGTTGTCGTGGTCAAACGGGGCAGTGATGCTGATGCCGAGTTCAACGGTGTTGGTGATACCATCGCCGTCCCAGTCGTTGTCGGCCCAGTTCACGATACCGTCGTTGTCATGGTCCCATGTGGATTGCTCTTCGCCCCAGAAACACCCAGCGATTTGTTCCTGGTCAACGTCCAAGCGGCCGTCGTTGTCGTCGTCAGGGTCTTCGCCATCGGGAACAGCGTCGTTGTCGTTGTCCACGTCGTAGAGGCTTGGCGTTCGCAAGCCCTGAGACATGATGCCTTGGTCCCAAACGGCTTGGAAGAAGCCGTCACCGTCAGCGTCGGCGTCGTTGCCGTCGTCGTCGTTGTCGTCGCAGTTTGTACCCGAGAAGAAATTTCCGTTGTTTTGACCGGTGTCGTCGTCAAGGTCGAAGTTGCTGTCGACCTCAAAGTAATCCCAAACACCGTCGTTGTCGTCGTCGACGTCAAACCAGTCGAAGATGGAATCGTAGTCGTCGTCAAGGTCGATGGTGGAGTTGGTGAAATCGCCGTCAATATCGCCATCCAAGTCGTTCTTCAGCAAGTCAGCGCCCAGCTCGTCTGGGAAATCGGCCTCCGGGCCGTTATCGCTGTTCCACTGCCAAATGCCGGTCGTGAGACCTATCCATGTGATGTACGCATCTCGGTTGTCGCTCATCTGACTGAACGTGATACCGGAATCGATGGTTCCGTCGCCGCCGAAATCGTAGTGCCAGCAACCGATGCCTTCGACAGGGGTGCAACTCCAGTTTCCAGACGGTCCGCCGGTCGTCGGGCCCTGATCAAAGGCAGCGTCAGGGCGAGTGGAATAGGGCGCACCAAACTGTGCATTGACGCCGTTCAGCGGCATTTTGTATGCGAGGGCGTAAGCGTAGCCGCAAACGAATCCTTGACCGAGGTTGCCTGCGGTCCAACCGCAGGTTGAGAGGTCGAAGGTACCGCCCATTTTGATGTCCTCAACGTCGAGGACCCCGTCGTTTCCTTCGTCCTGGTCCCACCAATCGGGCAAGCCGTCCCCGTCCTGGTCTATGTCCAACCCGTTGATGAGCGAGTCACCGTCAGAGTCGATGTCCCATTCGTTTCCGCCGTTGTAAGGTGACCATCTGGCGAAAAGGAACCAGTAAAATTCGGGCACCGTACCGGGCGTCGGCGGTGTGGTCGTGGCGTCGTAGCCGTTGTAGTTGAGAACAACGTCAACAAACGGGTTGTGGTGGAACACCAAGTTCCAGTAGTCAGTGGCGTTGCTACCGTAGAGTTGACCGTCGGCTGAGCCGTCAAGAAGGCCGCCGTCGTTTACGGGGTAATACGGGGTGGCGAAGAGGTCCGTAGCGTCGTAATCAACGATGCCGCAGTTGCCGTCGTCCGGGTCGTAAAGGTCCGCGATGCCGTCGTTGTCGTCATCCCAGTCAATGCCGTTTTCTAAACCGTCACCGTCAACATCGGAATCAACATCGTTTGGTCCGTCGTCTCGGTAGAGGCCGCCGTTGATTTGGTGAAGGTCGTTGTCGTTGTCCAAATCGCAGTCCCAGTCAATGTCGAGGGAATCGATGATTCCGTCGTTGTCGTCGTCAACGTCGTCCCAGTTACTGATGCCGTCCCCGTCCCAATCGTTGAACTGTGAGAAGGAAGCGCGTCGCGTTTGGCACCTCGGGTCGGGGCTCACAGGATTGGGGTTGGCTTGCGTTGGGCAGTTCCACGTCAAGACGTCCGATGCCGCATCCAATGGGAAAGAGTCGTTCTCGTTCTCGATGTTGTCGTTGTCAAGGTCGTACGGTCGGTCCGCACCGCCCACGGCGAAATTGCCGAGATTGTCCGGGGACTGAGTGCCCCCCATGTCGGTGTCAAGCCAGTCGTAGACAGCGTTGTAGTTCTGGTCGAAGGGGCGAAGCCTGTCGTCGTCGAGGTCACCGTCATAGTCGATTTCACAATCGATTTGGCCGTCCCCATTGCCATCAGCACCTGGCGTTTCAAAGTTGGTGGAGGACACGCTCGTGATGGTCAGGTTACCCTTGGAGTCCCCGCCGTTCACGGACACAACATCACCAACGCTGTAACCAGAGCCCGCTCGGTTGATGACGGCGTTTGTGATGGTTCCTGCGGAAGCGGTAATGTCAACGGTCAAGCCTCCGCCGCTACCGGTTGTCAACGTGGCAACGTCCGTACCGCTGTTGTAGTTTGAACCCCCAGTGGTGATGCTGAAACCGGTGACTGCCCCGTTTTGCAGGCCCGTATAATCGCTGGTCTGGTCGCCGTTGGTGTCAATTTCAATGCACGTGTCAGGAATGCCGTCATTGTCGTCGTCAGGGTCAACCATGTCGAGAATACCGTCGTTGTCGTCATCCGTGTCGGCAGAGTCTGGGGTGCCGTCGTTGTCGTTGTCAGGGTCAAGGAAGTTCGGAACGTTATCGTTGTCAAGGTCACCGTCGACGATAACGTCGAACGCAGGGGTACCGTGGGATGCTGAGAGGTTGATCAACTGGTCAAGACCACCGAAGAAGCCGGAGGCTGAGGCTGCCTGAGCGTTGACGCGGTTACGCTCCCAATCAACATAATCAACGCCACCCGAGTACAATCGGTACTCGTTGAACGTCCACAGCCTTGCGGTGTCGTAAAGCGTAGCACTGGTAGACATTTGTGTGCTAATCGAGGCGTTGTAGGGATGAGCGTCGTCGATGTCAAGGACGCCGTCATCATCGTCGTCGTCGTCAAAGTAATCCGGTACGCCATCAGAATCCAAGTCGCAGGGCCATGTGAACTGGTCAATGCGGCCGTCGTTGTCGTCATCTTCGTCGTAGCGGCCGGGCCCGGCACCGTCGCTGTCTTCGTCCGTGACGCCGTCGTTGTCGTGATCCATGGGGTTCTGATCGGCCAGGTAGAAATTACCGACCGCCCCAATGTTGTCGTAAGGATGGATGATGTTTGGATCGAGGTAACGGTCGGTGGAGACGTTGCGAGGATCCAGCCCTTGAGCCTCGAGCGCTTCGTAATCGATGGGGCCTTCTAGAATCCCGTCGTTGTCGTCATCCCAATCGTCCACGTCAAGGATACCGTCGTTGTCGTGGTCGTACGGGTCGGTGCCGTAGCATCCGTCAAACCGCTCAAGGAGGTCGTAGATGCCGTCGTTGTCGTCATCAAGGTCATCAAGGTCGTTGATGCCATCGTTATCGTGATCGCCTGCACGTGTTTCTTCGAGGAAAGTGGAATACGAAGGGATGGCCGCTTCCAAAACGGAAAGATCGACGATAACCCCGGCCGAAACACCGGGGTCGGACCACATGAGGTTGGAGAGCGCCTCATGACCGAAATCGAGGAGGGCGTCGTGCTGACCGTCCCAGCCCCCCTGGCCGCCTTGGTCGGTGGATTGGACCGGCGTCATGCCGAGGCTACCGCCGTCAACAAACTGGGTGTTTTTGCTGGATTCCGGACCGTCGTTAACGGTTTGGGCGATGGCGAGCAGGCTGCTGGCCAACATCAGAAAGACAAGAATGATCGCTGTGGAAAGTTGTCGTCGGTTTTCTATTCGTTGAGTGTGTTCTTTTGACAGCATGCAAGCACCTCGTGGTCATTCCTCGAAAAAAATACCCTATTTCAAAGGCGTGGCCGGAATGTGCGGTTGCGTATCAGCAGAGCATGTCCGTATCATCGTCCGTTGCGATGCTGAGATTCGCCGTGTTGAGGTTGTCGACCGTTTCTGGTGCAAGGCTAACCGCATGCTATGATGCACGTGTCGGTTATTGGAGAAAGAGAGACGCTTTGGGGCCTTGGCCCCAAAGCGCCTGTTGTACCCGTCATGGACGGTTCTTGACAAACAGTTGGTTGCTCAAGTTCAGAACTCGTAGATGTCGAGGATGCCGTCGTTGTCGTCGTCGTCGTCCTCGTAATCGTCAAGCCCGTCGTTGTCCGCGTCAAACTGACCCGTGAGGTCGTTACCGTCGTTGATTTCAAACCAGTCCATGAGACCGTCGTTGTCATCATCGTTGTCGGTAAGATCCCAAATGCCATCGTTGTCGTGGTCGTATCGGTAGCTGCCAGCAACACCGTCGATTTCGTCAACATCGAGGATGTTGTCGTTGTCGTCGTCGGTGTCTTCAGCATCGTCCATGCCGTCGTTGTCATGGTCGCGGGACAAGTCCTCGCCCATGTCGCCGATGTCGTTGCGGTTGTCGATACCGTCGTTGTCGATATCAAGATCAACCGCATCGGAGATGCCGTCGTTGTCATGATCGTAGATGTTGGTGTTCGGGTTGCCATCGTTCACTTCCTCGCGGTCGTCGATGCCGTCACCGTCTGCATCATCATCTTCGTAGTCATCAAGCCCGTCGTTGTCGTGGTCGTAAGGTGAGTCGTCAACAACGTCGGGGATGCCGTCGTTGTCGTTGTCGGTGTCAACATCGTTAGGGATGCCGTCGCCATCGTTGTCGTTCTCGTCCTGGTTGTCGAGCTGCTGGCCTTGCTGCTGTTCAGACTGCTGGCCTTGCTGGCCCTGCTGTCCGTTTTGCGTCTGACCTTGCTGCTGCTCGTTCTGACCGTTCTGGTTCTGACCGTTCTGATCTTGGCTGGTTTGGTCACCTTGCTGGCCGCCTTGTTGACCGCCTTGCTGTTGCTGACCTTGTCCATTGTCTTGCTGCTGACCTTGCTGACCTTGCTGGCCTTGCTGACCTTGCTGACCTTGCTGACCTTGCTGGCCTTGCTGGCCTTGCTGACCTTGCTGGCCTTGCTGGCCTTGCTGGCCTTGC
>Ga0160422_10001165_pt1 | contig 16397 bp, 7 predicted proteins | sample Fk160mmetaG_FD_108192 | JGI IMG/M metagenome (GOLD analysis project Ga0160422, IMG submission 108192) | Marine microbial communities from the Central Pacific Ocean - Fk160115 60m metaG | ecosystem: Environmental > Aquatic > Marine > Oceanic > Photic zone | place: The Central Pacific Ocean... | reverse complement strand
TCAATTATTACCTCCTGGAGACTATAGCTATATGATAGAAAATGGAGTAGGCACATGTTACACGAATGATGAAATAATTGTATCAGTTGATCCTTTACCAGTGGTGTCAATAGCAAATGATGACGCGTTTTGTGGCAACCTATGGCTTGAAGAATTACTTACACCTAATCCTACAGGAGGTTATTGGTTTGGAGATAATATAGAGGATGAACAAGCTGGGATATTTAATACAAATCTTCCAGAAGGTGAGTACGAGGTATACTATACATATACTCATCCTATTACTCAATGTTCTGATACTATTCCTCATAATGTTACAATACATCCAGTTCCTGACGCAACATTTGCGGCGGATCCATTAGGGTGTAACAATTCACCATATCCTTTTGCCCAGCTTACAACTGGAGCTACTTCTGCTTTATGGGATTTAGGAAATGGAGATACAAGTAATGATTGGATTCCCGATTATACCTATCCAAATATTGGAGATTATACAGTAACGTTATTTGCCTCAAATGATTTGGGATGTGTAGACACAGCTTATGTTGACGTAGAAGTTACAGAAGTGCCAATTGCAGAATTTATTATGTCTACAGATTCTGGATGTGCTGCATTGGAAGTAGACTTCACAAATATTTCTTATGCACCGTATAGCTCTTTCGAATGGATTTTTGCAGACAACTACTTTTTTGATGCTTCTCCAGCAACATATGCATTCCAACAGGGGGACAGCATAGTACAGTACTACCCTCAACTTACTGTTTCAAATCTTTGTGGCTTTGATGTATTTATTGATGAAGTAACAGTATTGCCAAATCCTCAAATGAGCTTTGTATTGTTGAATGATACAGCATGTTCTCCATATACAGCCGAACTCCTATACACAGGAGTTGGATTACCTGATGAAATATTTTGGGATTATGGAAATGGCCAAACCTCAACAGGAACTATTCCAATTTTCCCAACGTATTCAGTAGATGAAGAAGAAGTTGTATTTGACATTACAGTCACAGGAGAAAATGAATGCGGTGTAAATGAATTTTCAGTTCCAATTTGGATCCAACCAAACACGATTCAGTCATTCTTTACGACAAACGTTACAAGTGGTTGCCCTCCGCTAGAAATAGAAGTACAAAACTTAAGCGTTGCTACAACAGGGGTAACTTTTGATTTTGGAGATGGCAATTTTTCATCTGACGAAACGGCTTCAAACACTTATTACGAAGATGGTCAGTATATATTAACTCAATATGCTACGAATGGGTGTTCTTACGACACATCTGAAGTTATAATTACTGTTCATCCTGAGCCAGAATTTACTTTAGTAGCAGAAGCTCCAAGCTTTTGTGAAGGAGAAGACGCTTCATTCACTGTGCAAGCAACATCTCCTGGTGCGATTGATTGGGATTTTGGTGATGGGGGAGTAGATAGCGGATTAAATGTTGAATATGTATTCGATCAATCAGGTAACTACGTAGTAGAGGCCACAGTTTTATCAAACCTTTGGGGTTGTGTAGGGACAGAGTCTATAGATGTTGAGGTATATCCAACGCCAGTATTGAATATCGAATCCGATGTAATTAATGGATGTAGTCCTTTAGAAGTGTCATTCATTAACCAATCAACTGATTCTGACTTTTGGACCTGGGATTTTGGAGACCAAACTGCAAACGAGGTTATCTCAGATCCGACTCACATTTTCACCAACAACACTTATGAGCAGCAAACCTATGTTGTAAACTATAATGCTCTAACGCTCAATGGATGCTCATCTTCAGGCTCTCTTACAATTGATGTATTGCCAGAACCTGTAGCTGCTTTTGAAATTGATGATGTTCTTTTATGTGGCCTTCCTTCATTTATTAATTTAACCAATACATCAGATGGAGCTCAAGCTTATGATTGGACATTTAATGGACAAATTGAAGGCGGTCAATTTGAGCCAGTTTTTGAAGCGTCTTATTATGGAGATCACGTAGTAGAGCTTATAGCAACAAATACATTTGGGTGTACTTCATATGACATTAATACAGTTAGTGTTCACGAATATCCTACACCACAAATTATGTTTTCTCCTTCTGAGGGATGCGAACCTTTACAACTTGCTTTTAATGACATTTCTATCGGATCAGTTTCCTCTAACATAACCATAGCAAATTCAGATTGGTTGATATATGATGGGCCTGTGCCAAACTTCCCACTACAAATAAATCAAAGCGGCAACTTTATTATAAATATGGTGGCAATTTCAGCCGATGGCTGTATGAGTAATTTGGCGACACCGGAAATAATTAATGTTTGGCCTTTGCCTAATGCAGATTTTGATGCTGTACCAGTTTTCGGAGTATCTGGAGATCCATCTCAATCACACCCAAGCAACACAGCTTTTGAATTTGTAAACTTATCCTCGGGGTATGTATCAAGCTCTTGGATTTTTGGAAATGGAGCAATTTCAAATGAAGACAGCCCTATTGTAGATTTTGTATATCAGGGTCAATTCCCAACAACATTAACTGTAATAAGCGATGAGGGATGTGTAAGTAGTCATTCAGAAATTGTAATTATTTCCTCGGAACTAGAAATTTATGTTCCGACTGCGTTTACACCATCTTTTGAAGGCGCTGGAACCCCAGGGATTAATGACGCATTCAGAGCTGAGTTCTCTGACCTTGCACTGATTGAGTCATTTGAAATTCAGATATACAATCGTTGGGGAGAGAAGATTTGGGAATCAAATGATCCAGAAGAATATTGGTTGGGAGATGTTGACACAAACGGTCAGTACTATGTCCAAAACGAAGTATATAATTGGATTATTAAGATTCAGTCAAATACCTGGGTTGATAATGGAAAAGAATTAAAAGGACATGTTATTATCCTTAGATAATTTCCTTAACTTGAACCTAGCTTTAAACTAATGCCTAAATCTCATTACAAATCAATTGGATTAACTTATATGTTATTTCTATGTAATGTTATTTTAAATGCTCAAAGCGTTTGTATTACTCCACCAGAAGATATTACATGGAATTGCGGTGAAGAAGATTGGCTATATGTCTATACTCAAACAGACGATGTAATTGTTCATTCATGCGATGATATTGACAATCAATTATTTCAACAAATTGAGTTAGTTGTTGAAGTTGAAACACTAAACTGTTCTGATCCTACAGCTCCAAGTGTTGTTTCTAGAATAAATAGAACATTCCTTACCCCAGCCCCCGGTCAATCATCAGAGTGTGGAACCTGGATAGAGTGTGCAACTCAAACAATTGATGTTGTTGATGTCGAAGCCCCAGAATTTACAGAGTTCCCAAATGACACACTAATAAATTGTCATGAATGGGATTTGTTAGATTATTTAATTAGTGGATTATTTCAAGTTGATTTTAATGATGATTGTGGAATTGTAGACCAAACAATTGATCTTGACACAATAGCTGGATATTGTGCATCTGAGAGAGAATTTCAATGGGAATTTACACTTGTTGACCAATGTAATAACACTAGGATTGATACGCATTTTGTTACTGTTGTTGACACAATTGCTCCTAACATTGTTTTTACGCCACCTCAGGAATTGGCACTTCCATTTAAATGTATTGATTTAGTAGTATGGCCATTGCTAGATGCTTATGATCTGTGTTCTAGTATTGATGAAGTTGAATGGGGTGATATCGAACAACAGCAATTATCATGTCCAAACCATATTGAGTTGTCAAGATGGGCATTTGCAGAAGATGATTGTGGCAATAAAGATTCTACTCAATATTTCATTGAGGTCTTTGATGATGTACCTCCTGAGTTGTCAAATATTCCAGATGGATATATAAAAAATTGTGAGGAAATACCTGAATTTGAACTCCCAGATGCTACTGACAACTGTGAAGGAGAAGTTTTAATCGAGGTTGATACAGAAACTATTTATGGAGATTGCCCACATAACTATACAATTTATAGAACTTTTATTGCAACTGATCTATGTGGAAATGAATCAATTGGTGAACAAGAAATTATAGTTGAAGATATAGAAAGTCCACAACTTTCTATCCCAAATAACTATTCTATTGAATGTAGTGAAGTGGTGATTTATGAAAATGCTATTGTTACTGATAATTGTGACGATGATCCTGATCTGATTATAGATATAGAAATAGTGGATGTTGAGTCTTCAGGAACGTATACTATAGAAAGACATTTTACGGCAACAGACGCATGTGGCAATTCATCAGAGGGAACACAAATTATTGAAATTGAGGACACAACGCCTCCGTTTTTTACAGCTTTTCCTGAAAATATAGTAGTACCATGTGGAGAGAATTATCCAGAAGCTGGAGTTGCATTTGAAGATGCATGTGACCCAGACCCTGAATTAGATGACATAATTGTTATTGAACAGTGGGAAGATTGTGCGAATGAAAGTATAGTATACAGGACTTTTGTTGTTGTTGATGATGCTGGCAATAGTAATAGTCAAACTCAAACCATAACATTCATTGACGATATACCTCCATATTTTACAAGTTTTCCAAATGATGCAGAATTCTCATGCGCTTCTGAAATTGAGTATATAAATCCAGACTATGAAGATGGCTGTTCTTCAGAAAACATGAGTTTAAACATAGACGAAAGTATAGAAAATCAAATATGTGATGATTTTTTTGACTTAATAAGAGTGTATACAATAACTGACGCTTGTGGTCTCAGCACATCTCAAACACAAACTATTGAAGTTAGAGACCTAGATGCACCTACTTTAACTTCAAACCTAGATTCACTTTACTATTATTGCTCATATAATATGCCAAATTGTGATGAAACTTTTAATGAATTGGAATTTGATGATGAATGTAACTCTAGTAGTTTCAGTTACAACTGTGAAGACATTGTAGTAGAAGGTATTTGTGAAGAACAAGCCTGTACGATAGAAAGGATTTACACTTGGGAGGATGGCTGTGGTAACTCAGCGTCAGCGAGTCATTTTATAAGAGTTGAAGAAACAGTTTTTGACCCAACATTTCCTACGGGTATTACCCCAAATGATGACGGTTTAAATGACAATTATGTTATTCTTGATATTGGCCCACTTATTGCCCCAGGAGAAGGTGCCCCATGTGATTGGATTCCCAACACTTTTTTTAGAGTAGTTAATAGATGGGGTCAGATAGTATATGAACAAGAAAATTACAGAAACAATTGGAACGGTGTAGATAATGGCGGAGACCCACTTCCTCCAGGAACATATTTTGTGATTTTTGAGGTTACCGGCAAAGCATATTCCAAATTTGTTGATATAAGGAGATGATGAGTTTTAAGCACATATTACTAACTCTCACATTTGCGTTGCTTAGCATAAGCTGGGGTTTTAGTCAACAAGATTATTTGGCATCACAATACAACTTTAATTCATTAATGTTAAATCCGGCATATGCAGGAGCTCACCCTTACTTTCAAACGTCTACCATGTATAGGAATCAATGGAAGATAGATGGGGCGCCAACTACTCAAATTTTATGTGCAGATGGACGACTAAAAAAGGTTCCTCTAGGCCTAGGATTTACTTTTACATCTGATAAAATTGGGGTTGTTAGAGAACGGGCAATTGGACTTGATGCGAGTTATCATTTTAGAACAGGATGGGGGAAGTTTTCATTTGGCCTAAGGGCTGGACATGTTGGATATTTTGCTGCACTTGATGAGCTGATTTATTGGGATGAGGATGATCCAATTTATAATAATGGAAATATTAGAGAGAGTTTTCTAACTCTAGGATTTGGGGCATTTGCTAGATCAAATAGTGGAAAATGGTTTGGCGGGATTTCTATACCAGAATACTATGCAAAAGATCATGTATTAAGGTCCACTCCTGAAACAAGATTTTACAAAAGACATGTTTATCTATATGGAGGAGGGATTGTAACGATTGATGAAAATATTGACCTTAAACCCAGTGTTCTACTAAAATATATGGAGACAAATCCAATGTTAATGGACATCAACCTTCATATTTCGGTTTTTGATAAAGAAAGTAAAGGCATTCAGGCATGGATTGGTGCAGGACTTAGGACAAATAAAACTTATTTAGTCTCTTGTGAATTAAATCTTCCATACAATTTAAGAATGGGATATTCATTTGATGTTGCTGGGCAAGGCCTTTATCAGCATTTAGGAGCAACACATGAAATTCAACTTGGCTTTAATTTTGGCGGTTCTACTCCAATCATACAAAGCCCACGATATTTCTAATGGAGTTAGCCAAATTAAATATAATTTTGATTTGTTTGTTAGTGTTGACGGGATGTTCAACTCATTTCTTCTTGGAGGGCTCAGCATTAGACAGTCAGGGAGCATATATGGAAGCTGCTGAACTATATGAAAAAGCAGCAAAAGGGAAACTGAAGGTTGAAGCTTATGAAGCACTTATACCAATCTATACGGAATTAAATGCACATGAAAGTGCACTTAGAAGTTTAGATTCTTTAGACTCTAATATAGGCCTAACAAAGGAGCAGCTTTTTATGAAGGCGGAAGCTCATATGGCTCTTGCGCAATATGATTTAGCAAAAGATGCTTTAGAAGAATTGGACAAATCGCCCGAAGTTATTTCTAGACTTAATTCAATAAATACAATTAGCTCTAGGCAAGCAGATAGCATTTATTATACAGTTAGAAAAATAGATGTTATTAATATTAATGATGAAGCGCCAGATATAGTTAGTGCTGCACTTCCTCACAGAATCAATGAAGAAATTTATTTTATTGCCGAAAGCCCTAGAGTTTATAAAAATCAGCGTCAAGGCAAGGATACTTATATAGATGATTACACCGGCAATAGGTTAATGGATTTATGGCACGGAGAAATTGTAGATACATCGGGATTTGGCGGCTCTATAAAATTACTTGCCAGTCCAATGATAGACGTTAATACTGAATTTCACGACGGAATCGTTGCACACCATAAAGGAGATTCTATTGGAGTATTAGGAAAGACATATATAAAACCTGAAGAATCTTTTATTGAAAAAGCTAATAGGCAAGCTGGATATAAAATTTTTAGACCGATTCAACTGTTTCATTCTGAATTAGTGATTGACTCAATAGGCAACAAATCATGGTCAACAAAGGACAGACTTCAATTCTGTGACGACGATTACATGTTTGCGCATCCAGCTTTATCTCCTGATGGAAACACTCTTTATTTCACTTCTGATATACCAGGCGGCTTTGGGGGCATGGATATTTGGAAATCAGAAAAAATTAATGGGATGTGGGAATCTCCTGAAAATCTTGGCGGAGTAATTAATACAACTAGAGATGAGGCATTCCCTACAATGAGGCATAAAGACACTTTGTACTTTAGTTCAAATGGGCACCTCGGTTTAGGAGGGCTAGACATTGTGTATGCAACTAGGTTAGAGGGACAGGAGTGGCATGAGGTTTTCGACGGACTCCCAAGTCCAATAAATTCTTCTAGAGATGATTTTGGACTACAACTAGACCTAATTGGCAATGGAGGAATATTTGCCTCTGATAGAACGGGGATTGATGCATTATATCACTATTCTAGCTATGAACCGAAAATTATTTTAAATGTTGAAACAGTTCATGCATCTGATTTTTCACCATGGGGAGAAGTAGACGCAGTTTTAGAAATGCTTGATTCAAAGTTTGCAGAAGAGTTTGTTACTGATAGTGCAGGTAAGTGGTCAATGATAGTCGAAAGAGGAGAGACCTTTATGATTCAATGCCCTAGTTCTTTAGGATATTCAGCAAAGCCTTTTGACACTCCTGAAGACCAAAAAATAAAAGAAATTACAATTGTTATACCTATTCCAATTGTTATCCCAATGGGCTGTATGGATGCTGAAGCAATAAATTACGATCCAAATGCGATAGTAGATGACGGATTGTGTCAATACTATGTTCCTGAGCCAGCGCCAGAACTTTTTGATGAAGAATTTGAGTCAGAGGACGAATCATCAAAAGATGAACAAGAAGAAATAATTACAATTCCTGACGAAATTATTGGCTGTACAATTCCTCATGCTTGTAATTACGATCCAGCAGCAACAAAGAATGATGGATCATGTGAATATGAGAGTTGTATGTCGGTTACGGAAGATATTGAAGAGCTTGAAGAAGGAGATGTTGTTGAGTTGAAGATTCATTGGGATCTTGACAAATATTTTGTGAGAGAATCTGATAAACCGGAAATAATAAGGTTTGCAAATTATCTGAAATCAAACCCAGATTTAAATGTTCTTTTATTGTCTCATTGTGATATGAGAGCTACTCACAAATACAACGATAGGTTAAGCCAAAACAGAGCAAATGCTATAAAGCGCGCACTCATAGATGAAGGAGTTCTGGAGAGTAGACTAGCATCTTATGGAGCAAGTGAAATGTTCCCAATCATTCCTTGTGAAACAGCTGCTAGCTGTTCTGAGGAGGAACACCAAATCAACAGAAGATCTGTTGCTAACATACTTAACTCTGGCGAAAAGGTGGTGATTCACAGGGTAAAGAAAGGGGAAACACTCTATGGATTAAATAAAGATTATGGGGTTAGCTATGAGCAAATAAAATCTTGGAACGCACTTGTTGGAAATAGCATGCGACCAGGCCAAGATATACTCATATACCTCCCTTAAATCCTTAGGCTAAGTCTTACCTTAGCAATTATGTCAAAAAGTCTTAGAATAGGTTTATTAGGGAACGGTAGCTGGGCGACTGCTTTGGCTAAAATGATTTGCGAGAATACTCATAAGCTTAATTGGTGGATTCGTAGTGAGGACATGATTGAGCATTTGGCTCAGTTTGGGCACAATCCTAGATACATAGAATCAATACTCTTACCAAAAGAGAAATTAAACCTCTCAATGGATATGCAGGAGGTAATAGATAATAGCGATATTGTTATTATCGCTATACCATCAATGTATCTAAACGACGTTTTTAATGAGCACAAACCAAAGGGGCTTGAGAATAAGCTGGTGTTTTCTGCGATTAAAGGGATGATACCTCAATACAACAGTATTCCAGCAAGGTATTTGCACAAGAGCTTGAATATATCTTATGAAAATATTGGGATAATTTGTGGGCCTTGTCACGCTGAAGAGGTAGCTCGAGAGAGGCTATCTTACCTGACTGTAGCATGCCCTGATACAGCAAAAGCTGAACAATTTGCATCGTATTTACAAACCAGATATATCAGGGTGAATACTTCTGATGATGTATTTGGAGCTGAGCTTGCTGCTGTTCTTAAGAATGTATACGCAGTGGGGGCAGGGTTGGCTCATGGTTTGGGCTATGGAGACAATTTTATCTCAGTTTTAATATCTAATGCAGCAATTGAGATGAAGCGTTTTATCGATTCGGTGCACGAAATTGACAGGAATATAAAAAGCAGTCCCTATTTAGGGGATTTGCTGGTAACAGCATATAGTATAAACAGTCGCAACAGGTCTCTTGGCACAATGGTTGGTAATGGTTACACGGTAAAATCGGCGGTTATTGAGATGAAGATGGTGGCTGAAGGAATGACTGGCGCAAAAGGCATTAATGAGATGAATAAAAAGTACAAAGTAGATATCCCAATTGCTGACGCAGTATACAGGATTTTACACGAACGTATGTCTCCTGTCTTGGAAATGAGGCTTTTGTCTGATAACTTGAGGTAGTGATTTGGAAGTTATTAAATAGAATTGCTAAAGCGGCGCTCATTTTGATGGGCGTTTCTTTTCTCTATTTATCTCCCATTTTAGCTCAAACCAGCGACATATCATTTCTCCCAAACGAAGGTCAGTGGGATGATTTTGTTCAGTTCAGGGCAGACCTAAGTAACGGTGTGTTTTGGATGGAAGAGGCTGGTTTTACGGCGTGGGTTGCAGGCGTGGGTTACGACGAGATTTGGGCTCATGAAGATTTTGACGCAGATGGATACCCCCAAGAGCTACACTCGCATGCTTGGAAAGCTACATTCGTCAATGCAAATACACAATCAATAAAAACAGGAGCAAACGAACTTGGCTACAAAGTCAATTACCTAAGAGGTAATGACCCAAACAAATGGGTTGAGAGCCTTGCTCCAGTAAGCACAGTTCTATACGAAGGAGTGTGGCCTAGCATAAACCTCAGAATGGACGGCTCCGGCAGAGGCTCACAAAGGCTAAAGTACGATTGGATAATCAAACCAGGAGGCGATCCGGACGACATAGCAATAAGACACGACGGCACAGAGCTACACCTCAGATCTGACGGCTCACTTTACCACTCGCTTGGAAAAACTGGCGAAATCATCGAAGGCGCCCCATTTGCATTTCAACTCGACGGCTCAAAGCTCATTGAAGTCGAATGTGAGTACAAGATAAAATCAAATCGCGACGGCTCAAGCTTAGTCACATTCAAGCTCGGCGACTACAATCATTCCCTTGATCTCATCATAGATCCGGATATCGTGTTTGCAACTTACATTGGTGCAACCCAAGCCAATTGGGGCTTCACTGCGGCTTTTGACGAGGAAGGACACGCCATAGCTGGAGCTGCACTTTGGGATGGGGGCATGGGGGAATATCCAACTACAGCAGGGGCGATATCTACAACTTTCGAATTTGCTGACGGACCATTCGACATTGGGATTACGGTTTTTACGCCTGATGGATCAGGAATTGTTTACTCTACAATTGCTGGAGGAAACGGGATGGACGTTCCTTCGTCATTAGTAGCCGATTCAAATGGAGACTTCTATGTATTTGGCACAACAGGTTCAAGTAATTTTCCTGTTACAGCGGGATCATATGACGGGGGTTTTAATGGAGGTCCATATGAAGATCTAAATACTTGTTGCTTCTTTCCTGGATTTTTCGGTTCGGGTTCTGACTTGTTTGTCTTAAAGTTTGCTTCAGGCACTGGAGGCCTCCTCTCAGGCACTTATGTTGGAGGATCATCAAATGACGGAGTGAATTCGGGGAGCTTATTAAACTTCAATTATGGTGACGTTTTTAGAGGAGAGATAAACGTCGACGAATTAGATAGGCCTTGGGTCGCTACAGTGACTTCTTCAACAGACTTCCCCATGGTCGCAGGGCCATACTCAGATTACAACGGCGGAAGTACTGATGGCCTTTTATTTAGGATGTCACCCAATTTAGGAGCAATGGAATGGTCTTCATATGTTGGCGGCACATCTGACGATGCAGCATACGGCGTACAGTTTACGTCTGGCTTTGAGCCAGTTGTTTGCGGCGGCACAAAAAGTCCAGACTACCCTGCTCTTGGATCATCATATCAATTTGGCATTGGAGGAAGTGTTGATGCATTTGTTACGCGCTTTCCAAACGGAGGAGGCAATCCCTTAGCTAGTACTTTTTACGGAACATCATCGTATGATCAAGCTTATTTCGTTCAAATAGACGAGGATGATTTGATTTACATTTTTGGCCAAACAGAAGGAAACCTTGAAGTAACAGATGGTGTTTTTAACAATACTCCCAACGCAGGTCAATTCGTAGCGTGCTTTGACACACAACTTCAAAATCTTGAATGGAACACTCGTGTAGGAAACTCTGGAGGCAACGATGGAATTGAAATATCTCCAACAGCTTTCTTAGTTAGCGAATGTGGCCAAATCTACATGAGCGGCTGGGGAGGTACTACAAATTCGGCAAACGCAAATGGCGCAGGAACTCAGGGTCTTCCCACGACATCTGATGCATACCAAGGGTCTACTGACGGAAGTGATTTTTGGCTTGGAGTACTTAACCCAGGAGCCGAAGAACTCATATATGGATCGTTCTTTGGAGGTCCAACGTCTGCAGAACACGTTGACGGAGGAACTTCTAGATTTGACAAAAACGGAACGGTTTATCAAGCAGTTTGCGCTGGCTGTGGTGGCAATAATGATTTCCCTACAACTCCGGGAGCATGGAGTAGCACCAACAACAGCGTCAACTGTAACCTAGGAGTATTTAAGTTTGAGCTAGGAACGATTTACCCAGATATAGACCTTGTTGCACCTGATATTATTTGCCCCGATGAGCCCATACAATTTGTAAATAATTCTCTTGGAGGTGGGGAGTACTCATGGGACTTTGGAGATGGAAATACATCAACTGAATTTGAGCCCTTCCACGTTTACGAGACGAATGGAGAATGGGTGGTAACAATGACAGTGTCAGACCCCCTAGGCTGCCTTGATCCTCAAACGACAACAATTAATTTATTCATTGAAGATCCTCCAGCACCAACTATTGATGAGGTACTTCCAATTTGCAATGGAGAAGAAGCTCAACTCTACGCGTGGGGATCCGATAATTTGTATTGGGCACCAAATCCAACATTGAGTGCAACGGATATTCCAGACCCTATTGCAACGCCATCAGCAACAACTACATATTACGCTGTTGACGAAAACGAATGTGGCCAAGTGCAAGTAGATGTAACAGTTGAGGTAAGCGAAGTAACACTTGAACTCAACACTCCAGGAGTAGCAATTTGCATAGGCGAGAGCGTTAACCTAACCGCAGAAGGAGGCGAAGAATACTCTTGGGAACCACCAATAGGCATTAGCGACCCAACATCGGATGATGTAATAGCCTCGCCATTTATAACAACAGATTATATCGTAACGGCTACAGACCAATACGGCTGTGAAGACACAGAAAACGTATTGATAACGGTTGTCCAAGGAATACCTGGAGGAGTGGTTCACGACCCCATAAGTTTATGCATTGGTTATGGAGCTGCATTACCTTCATCAGACGGCGACGCTTGGCTTTGGGAACCATCATTAGATTTAAGCCAAACAAACGTCCAATATCCTTACGCAACACCCACAAACGATATTACCTATACATGCTATATAGAAAACATATGTGGAATAGGTGAGGACGAAATAACAGTTAATGTGATAGTGCCACAGGCATTTGCTTCTGAAGACGGGGGAATTTGCAGGGGAGATGAATTTGATATTTCTGCCTCTGGACTAGATCCAGAATCTACATACAGTTGGGTCCCACCCATGCTCGTAGGCCAAGCAAACGCAGAAAGCACTTACGCCTTCCCAGTAGAAACGACAACTTTTACAGTCTTCGTTACTGACTCTGATGGATGTACAGCTAGCGACGACCTTACTGTATATGTTGGGCAGCCACCTTATGTTGATGCTGGACCTGATAGAGATGTTGAGTGGCTAGATGAAGTGAGGCTCTTTGGCCAAACGGAAGGAGACGACTATTGGTGGACACCTGCTGAAAACCTAAGCTGCTCGGAATGCCTAACACCTGAAGTCCTTTCTGCTGAACCAGGATGGTATGTTTTTCATGCACTAGATGATAACGGTTGTGAAGGTGTTGATTCAACATTTCTAGACGTTTACTTCCCTGTCTACATACCTAACTCATTCACCCCAAACAACGATGGTGATAACGATGCATTCTTTGTTCACGGTGAAAGACTTGACGGATATATTTTATCGATTTACAACAGATGGGGAGAGAGGGTCTTTTACTCTCACGATCCAGAAGAGGTTTGGGACGGATCATTTAGAGGAGGCGAATATTACTGCCCCGACGGAGTCTATTTGTACACTTTGAGATATGAAGATTCTCGTAGCGCATTGATGTTGAAAGGTCATGTCACCTTGCTGCGATAAAAATTAATATTTGCTTATCTTGCATACATGGAGTTGAAGTATACAAGAGCACTTTTGCCAGGCATGTTTTTAGATTACGACTGCGTAATCATTCCAGGATTTGGAGGATTTGTTTGCAACGAACGACCAGCTTGGTACGACGACGATAAAGAGGAGATGGTTCCTCCTTCAAGGGATGTCCTCTTTAATCCAAACCTCACCCATAACGACGGTCTCCTAGCCCAAGAAATCATCAGATCTGCCGGGCTTAGCTTTTCAGAAGCAATGAAGCTTGCTAAGGAAGAGGCAGCTTTTATTACTGCTGAGTTGTTAGGGGGAAATCAAGTTGCGATTCAGGGTGTGGGAAGGCTTTACGCAGGGGAGGATGGAGTAAACAGATTTACTCCAGATGCAGAATTAGTTAGGACGCTAAACTCGTTTGGCCATTCAAGAATTCCTCTTGCAAAACTTCAAGCTAAGCAAATAGAAAAGCCATTAAACAAGCCTGAAGAACAGCAGAAAAAAGAGACTGTAGTATTTCCAATACAGCCACTAAGCAGGGGGATTTCAAGGGCTGCCGCCATAATAGCTCTGCCTTTAGCAGCGGGCGCAATAATTGGCGGCACTTATCTTGCTACGGATAACGACAGTAAAAGCACATTACTCAGTTTATTCCCTTCGCCAGAAGCGATTATATCGTCATTTAGTCCTTCAGAAAGCTCGGCCTTAATTGACCTTGAATCAATAACGATTGAAGAAACCGACGAGCTCAAAATAGATTACATTGAAGAAACAGTAGTTGAAGAAATTACTCCTACCCCACAGATAAATTTTCTTATTGTTGGAGGCGCATTTGCAATAGAGGAAAACGCGCATAGTTTAGCTGAAGAACTTCGCAAAGAGGGTTACTTTCCAACCTTCCACTACCAAAAGCATAACAAACTATATTTAGTAGCTCTAGGCGAGTTTACAGAAGAGCGTACAGCGAGAGTGGAAATGGCAAAAGCTAGAAAAGCTGGCCGTATGTCATCATGGCTCAAAAAGCTTTGATAGCTCTTCGTGTCTGTCTGGATTACATGGTAACAAACCCTGCTCTAGCAACAAGAAAATTTCGCGACCCCTGGCTTCCTCTGGGAATTCTTTTTTGCCTTTTGAGATTTGTGGCTCGCTAGAACCTTTAGCTTTTTGCCAACGCAACACCTCAGCACAGTTTTCGCCAAACTTAAAAAGCCACCTGTCGTCAGCCGTCACCTTTTCTAAGTAAGATATTCTAGAGGTAGTACTCTCCCAAAAGAATGTGCTGAATTCATCGAGTAAGTATTCAACCTTGTGAGGGTTATCGCTTTTTACTTTTTGCCATTCAGGTGCATCTAAACCCTGAGAGGCCAAAAATTTCACAAACTCTCCCTCTACAGCTGCAAGCTCTTCGCTAGACAGTCTTCTATATCTCATTTATTCGTCTATTCCCTCGAGCATAAACATGAACGAGTACTCCATAGCAACTTCCTTGAACCTAGCAAATCGTCCCGAAGCACCACCGTGTCCAGTTTCCATATTACAGTACATGACAAGTATATTATCATCAGTCTTATGGTCGCGAAGCTTAGCTATCCATTTTGCAGGTTCCCAGTACTGAACTTGACTATCCCAATACCCAGTTGTAATAAATGTGTGTGGGTAGTCCTTTGCCTCTACATTGTCATAAGGACTGTACTTCATTATGTAATCAAAGTAGTCTTTTTGTTTGGGATTTCCCCATTCATCAAACTCAAAAGTTGTCAGAGGAATAGTCTCGTCAAGCATAGTGTTAATCACATCAACAAATGGAACAGCAGCAAGCACGCCATTAAATAAATATGGGGCCAAATTCATCACAGCGCCCATTAATAGCCCACCAGCAGATCCACCCATAGCATACATGTGGTCAGGAGAAGTGTATCCTTTTTCTACAAGAGCCTCACCACAATCAATGAAGTCTGTAAAGGTATTCATTTTATTGAAAAGCTTGCCGTCTTCATACCAATGCCGCCCCATTTCTGAACCGCCTCTGATATGAGCCATTGCATAGACAAAACCTCTGTCAAGAAGACTCAACCTAGTGCTTGAGAATCCTGGATCTGTGCTAGATCCGTAGCTGCCATATGCGTATAGAAGTAGAGGACTGTTTCCGTCGAGTTTTGTGTCCTTTCTGTAGACAATGCTCACGGGCACTTTTACTCCGTCGCGAGCTTCTACCATAATTCTTTCGCTAGTGTAGTTGGCCTTGTCAAACTTTCCACCAAGTACCTTTTGTTGCTTTAGCTGCTTTCTGTTTCTGTCGGTAAAATTGTGCTCATAGGTTGTGTATGGAGTAGTAAGAGAAGTATACCCAAACCTCAAATCCTCACTGTCGTAATCTGGATTAGCACTAGTAAAAGCCATATAAGCTGGGTCATTAAATTCTAAATAGTAATCCTCAGAACCATCCCACTTCATAATGCGAATATTATTTAGACCTTGTTTTCTTTCAGACACAACCATATGTGATGAGAAGAAATCTGTTCCCTCTAAAAGAACATCCTCACGATGAGGTAACACATCAACCCAATTCTCAACAGAAGTGTTTTCTATAGGAGTTTTTACTAGTCTAAAATTCTTTGCTTTTAGATTAGTTTGAATGTAAAAGTGATCCCCGTAATGACTTACTCCATACTCGTGGTTATTCTCACGTGGGTGCACTATTGTCCATTCTGAGTTTGGCTCATCAGCCTTGATATACCTTGTCTCT
>Ga0160422_10001164_pt1 | contig 16400 bp, 16 predicted proteins | sample Fk160mmetaG_FD_108192 | JGI IMG/M metagenome (GOLD analysis project Ga0160422, IMG submission 108192) | Marine microbial communities from the Central Pacific Ocean - Fk160115 60m metaG | ecosystem: Environmental > Aquatic > Marine > Oceanic > Photic zone | place: The Central Pacific Ocean... | reverse complement strand
TTTTAGATTTCCTTGGTGGAGAAGAAGAAAGAAGAAGGTTAAGAGTAAAGTTAAGGTCAAAAAGAAAAAGACTTTCGTAGATAAACTTAAACAGAAGGGTAGGATTAAAGGAAAGAAAGTTAATGCGAACGTTAGAAAGTCGCTGAAGAAGATTCCCCCTGCCAATAAAATTGTACCATTAGATAGAGTAAAACCAAAGAAGATTCCTGCCTATGCGAAGAACAACAAGGCAACTAAGTTGTTATCACAGGGTGGCGATGCTCTTCGGAAAACAGGAACCTCTTTACTTGAGAAACCTGGCAAGATTGTCAATAAATTTATACCCAAAAGTGCTAAGAAGAAGGTAGTAGAGGAGTTAACAGAGAGGGCAGCAAAGAAAACAGTACAGAATATAGCAAAGAAACAAGTATCAAAGCAAGCAGCAAAGATTGGTACAAAGGCAGCTATCAAAATAGGATTGAAGAAGATACCATTTGGTGTCAGTGCTGTATTTGGATTGGGATTTGGTATACAAAGATTGATGCAGGGTGATATAAAAGGTGCTCTCATGGAGACAGCATCAGGTATCGCAGCTACAATACCAGGTCCAGGTAGTGCCATATCAGCAGGATTAGATGCTGCTCTTATTGCTAAAGATATCACTGGCATGAAGGATGGTGGTCAGGTTAGTTCACCTACTCAAGCATTGATTGCTGAGGGTGGTGAAGCAGAACTTGTTGTACCACATTCTAAATTAGGACCTGTATTCCAGAGTCTATTGAAACAGGTAGGTATGACATTGACAGATGTCACAACGGGATTCCTATCAACACTACCCGTACCAAGTTCAGCAGCGTCATCGGTGCAGGGAGAAGCACAACGGTTAGCTGGTGTATTTGGTGGTATGGGTATGCCTGAGAAAGTCTTTAAGGGAGGTAAGATAACAAAAGCAGTAGGTGGATTCCTCAAGAAGATGGGTGGTGGTGCACTGGGTCTAGCTAAGAACGTACTCAAAGCAACACCCATGGGCATGGCAGCTGGTGCAGTTGGATCAATGTTCAACAGACCCGCTAAGGCAGAACCCAAAGTAACGACGAGAATCAAGACATCTAGTTTCAAGATGGTGAATGGTCAGATTGTAGAGAACGAATCTTTCGATTCAGCAAATGCTACATCAGTAGGAGACTTCCCAATCACAGATGTGTATGGTTCAACTGAGAACAGATCCAAACCTCATGGTGGTGTAGATGTAGGAACTCCCGTAGGCACACCCGTAGGATTCAATGAAAGTGGTAAGATTCTAGCAGCTGGTAAGTTTGGTGGATATGGAAACCTCATGGATGTGTGGTTACCACAGACTAAGATCCAGATGCGTATAGCACACTTGAGTAAGTTCATCAAGAAAACTGGTCAGTTCATAGCAGGAGAGAAACTTGCCGAGACTGGTGGAGCAGTAGGAGATCCTGGTGCAGGTAGTTCCACAGGTCCTCATTTACACTTTGAATATGATGTCAAGGAAAACTCTACTAGATATGGTGGGGCAGGAGACCCTATGCCTTATGCTCCGTTAATTAATTTGAGTGCTGTTGAGGCACCCGCTGACAGTGGTACAGGAGGTCCTAGCCTTGGTGCATCGTATGGTCACCCACTACAGTATACTGTCAAGTGGCCGAGCAGTGGTGGATCCATGGGAGGTCCTGGTCTGTTACCTAACATAGGTAGTGCGATAGCAGGATTTGTCAAGAAACAGATTATGCCTGTTCCTGTCACGATTCCATTCCCTGTTCCTGTTCCTGTCGAGAAGGTGGTTACAGTTACTAAAGAACCCATCAAGAAGCATGGGATAGATTCCTTCTCAGGTAAATACGTTGAACTATGAGTGATCCCAAGTTTCCAGCTATAGAAGATGTACATGAGGTACTAAGCGACTTAACTAAGTTGTTTGAGGATCGCAATGCTTTACTTGACTCTATGTTTAGAGAGGACAAGTATAAAGATTTCTTATTGGCAGAAAATATACAAAGTCTCGTTGAGGCAGACAAACGTGATGACGCAGCTGGTGGTAAGATAAAGAAAGACTTGGCAAATGGCTATGAGGTCTTGAAAGCAAAGACCATGATGCAGAAGTTTGCTAACTTCATATCACCTGGCATGTTGCCTACGTTAGACTTAAGTGAAGAGTCAGACTATGATGATGATCTAACAACAGATGAGGATGACTTCCAAGAACAAGGTGAAGATAGATCAACTAAGTCAGGAGGAGAACCAGAGAAGGGAGAGAAGGGAGATAAAGGTGACACTGGTGATACGAATTTAAACATCACTGCACCAACAGATAATTTTGATAACAGACTAACAAAACCTAGTCAGAACTCTGGAATAAAACTAGCAGAGGGTGGTGTTGTACCTCCATCACCTATGATGAATGCACTGAATCCTAGTGCTCAGAGACCAGAGAAAAAGTCAGGTGTAAAATCACTAGAGAGTCTAGGACTGGTTGGTGAAAAGAACGTTGCTAGTGAATTGGTTGAAGATCTAGGACTAGACAAGTTCAAGAAAGCATTAGCAGAAGCAATGTCACTACCACTCAAGGCAGTGGCAGCAGGACTAGCAGGATTGTTAGACAGTATTGATGTGCCAGAAGGAGGAGAAGCAATTACCAAACAGGTAGCATCAATAGGAAAGGCATTTGATATTCCTGTCAAACAGAAGAAAGAAAAGAAATCAAACCCTATCATGGAGTTTGTGAAGAGTGGTGGTATAACTGGTGCTATCGCTAGAATGATACTTCCAAAGAAAAAGAAATCTAAAGTAACGAGAAGAGAAACAAGTAGTAGTTTCTCAATGGTGAATGGTGAGATAGTAAAGAACGAATCTAGTGACTCAGGATTCCAACCTGTAGAAAACTCAGGAGGTCCATCACTTGTAAGGAGTGCACCTGGCTACCTAGGAGGTGGTGTAGGAGGTGCTACTCATGCTCCAGATAATATATCCACATCAGGAGACACCAAGATAGATGCTATGAAGAATACCTTCAGTAGTATTACACAAGGAGCAAAAAATATTTTCAGCAAAACTACGACTGGTAGGGCATTCAGTGCTACGACCAGTGTGCTGAATAAACTATTAGGTGGTGTCAAACCAGCTAGTGAAGGTAGTCAGTATGCCAAGCAAGATATCAATAGTCTTACTAATAATGTCATCAATCAGAATGAAATGATGATGCAGGAGAAGACAGATATCACGATGAGTGGTGGTGGTGCTGAAGAAGGAACGGACATAACATCTAGTTTAGCAGCACTTTCACAACAGATGAAACAGTTCCAGAAAGTTCAGACACCTTCAACGGTAGCACCTACAGAGATCAAGATCAGTAAGTATCTGAAACACAGTCTGATCATCACTCATGGAGGGGAGACGATACATGAAGGGTAAGGACACTAACTTCAGTCTGCTAGCACTCAGAATAGGAGTGTCAACGGTTGACGAAACATCAGGATCAACAGGTATTCAAGTATATAACTTAAGTCCCAATCAGTTGATGGAGTTACATTACTATGAGGATATAACCAAAGCAAATGTTGTACTAGCTCTTAAGATCAATGATACTTCTAGTGCCTTACTTGATTCAATCATAGGCATGGAACCTATTGATATATCATGGACTGATCTTAATGAAAATGTAATTACATATAGTATGGTTATTGTAGATTTACAAGACCGTATGGTGATTGATGGAAAGACATCAGAGGGAGTAATATATTGTGCTAGTATAGAGGCAGTTAAGAACAGTGCTACTAAAATATCCAGAAAGTTTAAGGGAAAAACAAATGAGATGGTCAGAGATTTGTGTAAGATAGATTTACAGTCAAATAAAACTCTTGACCTAGATCCATCACTTACAGACATGACTTTTGTGAGTCCATGGTGGGATCCATATACTATTATCTCATGGTTAGCATGGAGATCTATTCCAGAAGCAGGAAACGCAGGAGAGAGAAGTGCGGGGTTCCTATTCTATGAGGATAGAGAAGGATATCACTTCAAATCTATGGATAAGCTAGTAGGACAAGAAACAACTACAACCATTGAAGTCAACGTAGAAGAAACGGAAGACAGCGATGCTATTCATATCTCATCATTCACATTGTCTGGTTCATCAGATATATTTCGTGGTCTAAATCTTGGTAGTTATGCTAGTACAACATTTACGTTAGACATGAAGGATTTTAAGTATGAGAAACATCCATACTTTATCTCTGAATACTATCCTAAGATGCAGAAACTTAATGACCGAGAGTTACCAGAGTTCTATAAGAGATTTGGTGATAAAGGAGCAATACCAACTAGGATTATGACTAAGGTTATGGACTCAGCTGCGTTTACAACAGGTAAATATACAGAAGACTTGACTAGACAACTTAGTCAGAGTATGATAAGGAATCAATTCTTCTTTAATCAGACAGGCACCTTTGAATATGAAGGTGATCAGGATCTATTGTTAGGAGAGGTAGTCCAGATAAACAAATATGATGCTAGGTCAGGTGATCTAGATATAGACATTAGTGGTAGATATATAGTGGGCAAGATCTATCGTCAGTTTTTGACAGAAAGAGACACTATGTCAACAAGAGTCACAGTATACAGAGATAGCTTAGGATGAATATAGAAAGTGCTGCTCATGCCATCGGTAAAGATGGATTCAACTGGTGGATAGGACAAGTCGAGAACGACGGGTCAGATCCAGAGTATACGGGTGAAGAAGAAAAAGATTTTGATTACACAGGTAAGGTCAAGGTAAGAATTGTAGGGTATCATAACGACGACAAAGAGATATTACCTACAAAAGATCTACCATGGGCATCTTGTGTGATGCCAGTAGTATATGCTATGAAGAGTGGCATGGGTTCTATTCAACAGTTACAGGTTAACAGTTGGGTAGTAGGATTCTTTATGGATGGATCCTCAGCACAGATACCAGTCATTATGGGTAGTATCAGTGACCAGAACCCTAAAGATGTATACACTAAATTACCAAAAGAGAGTAGCAAGGGATACCAACAGGTACATGCACCTGATTATAAACCAGAGAAGCATGGTGACGGTGGAGGTATACCTGGCGGTACTGCTGATACAACATCTACAGATCCTGAGACTGGTAGCACAAGCGGACCTGTGACAAGAGATACCACAGAAGGTGAGGTATCGGATGCTAACGAACGTGGTGAAGCAACAGGTCAGACTGATCTTATGAAAGCATCAGACGACAGAAAGAAGTATACTATACATGTAGGTAATGGTAAATGTGGTACTCCTGCTGACGTGAAGATCAAGGGTGCTACTGCTGAGTTCCTAAAGTTTGCTAGAGGTATAGAAAAGAATGAGATAGGAGAGTTTATTAATAAGAATACAGGTAAGATAGAAGACTTGGCAGGAGAGATAGAAGTCATGCAGACCCGCATACAAGGTTTCATGGGTGGTGTGTTAGCTAACGTCAAGGGTACAGTATTAAAGGAAGCACAGATACACATACAAGATGTCATCAACGACATCAAGATCCCTGACCCTGACCTATTAGATCCTGCTGTTGATCAACTCAAGAACATAGGAGATCTTATTAACTGTCTCTTCAAACAAATCTTCAATGAACTAGCTGATGTCATCGGTGGTCTACTGAATGATCTTCTTAGTCAAGCACTAGACTCTGCATTGTGTTTGGCAAAAGATATATTCTCTGATCTATTCGGTGGATTGATGGACAAGATCATGTCAGGTATTGATGCTGCTCTGGGGATCCTAGAGGGTGCACTGGGTGCTATCAAAAGCAATGCTAACATCATCCAGTCTATCTCTAACAAGGTGCTAGATTTAATTGACATGGTTTGTGAAGGAGATCTATCTTGTGCTCTTGGACTATCAACATTTGAGACAGGATCAGGTGCTAAAGAGAGTGAAGCAGACAAGCAGAAGAAACAGATGAGTCAGTATAGTGACGCAGCTAAGTCAGCATTGAAAGATGGTAAGACACAGTTAGTGGGCACAGCGATACCTAACTCACGTGGATGGGTGCCAGTACAAAAATTAATTGGTGGTAAATTTGTTAAGCAAGCATTTAATACAAAGAATGGTGAGTTCGCAGAGGTCGGTGCACCAGGCACAGGTGTATCAGAGAAGACATTTGAGAAGGGTAAGAGCTTAGTAGAGAACTTTGACAGCGTATATCCTATACGTGCATCAGATGGTACGATCAACTTCTCTAGCATCAACTGTAGTCCAGAAAACAGACGTAAGAAACCATGCTTCCCAGAATTAATTTTTGACAATGCACAGTCCACAAGTATTATCAGAGCATTACCTATCATAGATGACATAGGTTCTATGGTTGGTGTCTTCATGAGAAACAAAGGATCTAATATCAATACAACTGCTAAGGTAAGAGCAATGTTCTCATGTAATGAACCAGAGGGTACAGGAGCAGACATCACACCTATCATCAAGGATGGAAAGATAGAGAAGATAAGAGTCAATAAACCAGGCGTAGGGTATGGACTAGATCCAGACAACACATACTGCCCTCGTGAGCAAAGGTTCTTCCTCATAGAGAATGTAGAACTAAATGACTTCGCTGATGAAGGTGATTTCATTTTCTATCAGGAAGAGGATGGAGATCCAAACATAGCTATACTACAGATCATGGACTATGATTATGACAGCACTGGTTTAGTTGCTGTTGCTACACTAGAGAAGGATGCCTTCGTCCCATCAGGTCTGAAGATACAGACAACAGGAGGGACATATAAATTTGTACTCAACCCAGTAAAAGAATTCTATGACCTCGCTATTCCTGCTAATGCTACAGCACTATGGGCAAACTGTTCGGACATACTACCAGTGCTCGACACTATCGACATTACTAACGTCGGTAAAGGATATAAGAAACCTAAGATAGTTGTAGGAAAACAAGAGATAGGAGACGTATCAGTTGACACTGAGGGTAGATTGTTGACACCAAGTATCAAGACAAAGACACTTGGATTTGTTCGACCTCGTATTGTAGACGATGAGGGATTCGGTGCTGACATTGTACCTACATATCAGTACGTAGGACCTACCAAGTTCAATGAAATATTTGAGTCACAGTCATATATTGATTGTGTTGGTCATCCACCAAATACAACAATACAGGTTGAAGAAACAGCACAGGTATCAGGTGTGTCAGACCCATCAGGCGGTACAACTACAATAGCTACCACACCGATAGAGACACCATCTACACCTGTAATTGTGGATCCTCCTAGCGAAAACACTACACCACCACAACAGAACAACAATCCACCTAGTAGCGGTGGTGGAGGAGGATACTAATGGCAAGACAAGATACAAGCAACACTAATCTATTCCAAGGAGATAATGAGGAAAACAAAAATCCTCAGCATATAACACAGTATCCTAAGAACTGGGTGACTGTCACCTCAGCGGGTCATGTCATGGAATTTGACAACTCAAAAGATGGTGAGAGGATAAGATTAATCAACGGTGCGACTGGTTCTATCTTTGAGATGGACGAACAGAGTGACACATATGTCATCAGTACACGTGATTTACACCTAAATAGTGACAGAACGACCACCCTTAAGGTCGGTAAAAACAAAAAGGAAGACAAACTTATCATTCAAGTTATTGGTGACGCTCACCTAAACGTGGAAGGAAACTTACACACAGAGGTAGAGGGTGACAGGTTTGACAAGGTGGCAGGGGAGTATCAACTCAAGGTAGGTGGTACTATCAGTATAGACTCAGCGTCTAATATTGGTATCAACTCTGACAACGAAGTACGAACAGTTGCTAACAGCATCAATGACAGGTGTACCTTCTCCAAGCTCGACATGGGAGCAGGAGGACAGTTGACAGAAGTCATCAGAGGTAACCGTGTGATTAGAATGGATAAAGAAGGTGGTACCTTTGCGATAGAAAGTGCAGGGGATCTCCGATTCAACGTCAAAGGTTGTCAGTATGACAACGTTGGTAGAAACAGTTTTACAGAAATCCAAGGCAAATGTAAGACCATTGCCCATGGTAACGATATTGATTGTATAGAGGGTGGACAACCCTCTGGTATGGATGTTTCCAAGAGTAGTCAAGTAGGTTGGGAACTCGATACGAAGAGCACAGATGTAAAGATAAACACAAATGATTTCACAATGAGTGCGTCAGGCACTGCGAATATGTCTGCTCAATCTAGATTTGATATTGTCTGTAATAACGGTATATACCTTAATTGACATTCTGATTTGAATGTACTATAGTAAGGGAACAACCACATGTTTGGTATGACCATATCTTCTAGTCAAGCTAAGACTCTTGTTGATTTTATTGACAGGGAAATGGCACAATACATAGAAGAGAAAGTTAAAGAAGTGCCAGATCAAAAGAATGCGATGGAGATTTACAAGAATCTACATCAAAATCTGACTGACATTAAAACATATGCGACTGATGTAGTCAAGTATGCCAGATGTCATAGTGGCACAATGACCACACCAAATGCCTATCCTATACCTTATCATAAGGATAGTAATATCGGAGATCCATGGAAGAGTATTTAAAACAGTGCGTAGTGGACATTCCGAAACGTACGTTCACCCTCACCAGTAATGAATCAAAGACTCTTGAATTAGTCTGTGAAGAAACAGATCAGTTCATGAGAGTATTTGAGTTGGTCAGAGCAACATGTAATTTCAACGAAGTATCGTACAAGTATTAAATTATGACACATTCGGCAACGTATCATAAGATCAAAGACATCTTACGCAATGCCCCCAAACCAGTACAAGATGATGTTCTACTACAGGTAGCATCACTTGCTATTGCTGAGACTCTTGGTGAGAGAAACATTGAACCTATCAAATGGGACAGTAAGATTAATGATGACCTAGGACTAGACTCACTCGATACAGTTGAGTTGGTTATGTTCTTGGAAGAATGTTTCAGCGTAGAGATACGTGATGAACAAGCAGGAGAGATAGTCACAGTTGGTGACGCTATTGCTATTATTAAAGAGAACAAGGCGGGTAGACCACGTAAGGTGGATAAACGCAAGGTCAGTAAAGCATTTAAACAACAGACTGACGCAGTAGCACGAGAGCAAGCACAACTTGATGCTGAGATCGACAAAGCGTTGGATGAAGAAGACTAAAAAAATATTTTACAATTATGTTGTAGGTGGGAGTGAAAAGGCATTCCTAGATGAGTCTGAACTAGATTTCTGGGCAGATGATTACTTTGAAGCACCCACTCCTGCCCTCAAGGATTATCCTGTCACGTATAGGCACTACCAGTGCCCTGCTTTTAAGGAATATTACAAAAATACATGGGTAATGAGACAGTCATTCCCCCTTGGGTTCATATATAAGTCTACCGAGCAAAAATTGGAGTCAAACTTAGATCAAACTAACTTTGATGCCTATTTTATGCTTGGTAGTGGATGGTTAGATGGTGAACATCCAGAGATTCAGTTCAAACAAGGTTATTGTTTTTGGACAGAAGACTCTGATGTATGGTTAGAACAATTCCAACATCCCGAAATGACAAGGTTAGGACTAGACACAGTGTCTGGTGCCTTTCCTATTTCAGTATGGCAACGTCCTATCAACTTAGGTTTTACGATTAAGAACTATGACCAAAACTTCTGGCTCGAAAAAGGATCCCCGCTTTGCTATGTTAGATTCTCTAGCCAAAGAACAAGAGATGTCAAATTCACTCTTGAAAAACGACCAATCCCTAAAAAAGTGCTTAAGCGACAACTACAAAGCTTGTGGCTCAAAGACTGGCACAAAAACTTCTCATGGAACCTCATCAAAGATAGATTGAAGAGGGAAGAGGAGGAAGAAAAGAAATGCCCTTTTAATTTTTTATGGAAGAATTGACACAACTTTACAAGGAGTTTCGTACGATTGACGGAATAGGAGTTTGTAAGGTATACTTTATAAATGGTGTTGCTTTTTCATTCGACGAAGATGACACTCCTGATAATCTTGCCGACGTAGTGATGGCAGAAGACAAACCTCATCTAACAAATGAGTTACTATATAAGGGTAGTTCTTACCTAATAGAAGAAGGATTTGATATTGATGCCCTCTTAGAGGATGTCAATGACGATCTATACAACGAATTATGACACACACAAGACCAACAACACACGATAGATTAGTAGAAGCAGTAGAGTCACTTCGAGCAGAGGTGAATCTAATCAAAAGACAACTAAATAGTAACAAATACTCAGATACACACTTTGAATACCAAACATTCTTAGAACATTCATCTGAAGAAATATCCCAATACAAAAAAATACCAAAAAGATACTAATGGCGAAGGACTCGATCCGTAAAACTGCCAAAAAACTGATTAAAGACAAAAAGAACTGGACAGCAGCAGATGTTGCTTATGCCAAAATGATTCGTAAAAAAGAGAAGAAGTGATTGTTTCGTTATTTCCGTCACCTGTTATCCACAGTGATTTTAAATTTAGACCAGAACTCTTAGAGTGGGTCAAACGATATTATAAGACAGGAGAGCATGATGCTAACTCATCGTCAGCAGGATGGCACTCGAAATATACGTTACACGAAGATCAAAGATTCTTAGAGCATTCGATACTCATCTATGCTCACATCGCAGATAGTCTTAATCAACTGACAGACGCACCGTTCTACATCAACAGCATGTGGGCGAACGTCAATAAGCCAGGCGACTATAATCATTCCCACATCCATGCGGGTGTGGACTTTTCTGGTGTCTTATATCTACAAGCACCTCTACATTGTGGTGATATTATATTTGAGAACGAGAACGCAAAGCATAGATACAACTGGAAGATGCCCGAAGAGGTGAAGGATAATCTATCATTACATGACAGTGTGTGGTTTCATCCTGTAGCAGGACGTTGTTTCATATTTCCTGCTGACCTACGACACAGGGTAGAACGTAACGATTCAGATGAGGATCGTATTAGTATTGGATTCAATTTGAAATTTAGATGAAATTAACTAATGGTGAGGTGACTATTATAGATGATCTGTTACCAGTACAACAACAGATCAGACTATATGTTGAGGCATGTACAGTGCCATATCATTTGGCGGGTAGTAATAAGTTTGACGTACAAGACATAAAGACACAGAAACCAATATCATATGTGAATGAGAAATGGGTGGTAGAGAACTTCTTTACTGATGGTATCGCAGGGTTCCTCGATGACTATGTACCTCCCAATGTAGAGAAAGCATACATCAACTGTGGTATTCATAGTGAGAGTCCCGACGTACATTGTGATAGTTCACGTAAGGGAGACAAAACTCTGCTATATTATATGAATAGAGAGTGGAAGCATGAATGGGGTGGTGAGACTATATTATTAGGTGATGATGCACAAGAAATAGAATACTGTTGCCCATATAAACCTGGCAGAATAATAATATTTGACAGCACTATACCACACTCAGCACGACAGCAGTCATTTGCTGCCCCTATGTATAGGTTTACGTTAGCGATCAAGTTCAATGCTTGAAGAATTTTTGGAATGGTTTGAAGGAGACTACAATAACTGGTCACAGGCATCCAGTTGGCCGTCTTACTATGCTCATGTATTACTATCACACAAGAGATTAGATGGTACTAGATTCCTATCACGACAACGATATAAACACAACGGTGAGGAGTATAGACGTAAAGAGATAGAGATAGTAGAGAGAGATGGAGAGATCATAGCACTCAATCCAGTAGCAGACATTCACTTCCTCAAGCAGGGTGACATGTATGTTGGACGTAACTTCAAGAGTCCATGGGTCAATGATGGATACCTTAGATCGGAAGCAATATTAGAGAAGGATAAGTACACAGTGGTGGACAGAGGATACGATGAACAGGGTAAACAAACATGGGGATCCAAGTACGGACCATTTGTCTTTGATAAACAGTATAAATAAATGGAGAACTTAATGTAGGGTAGTGTGGCAACTCGTAAGATATCAGATCTAACTCTACTGACAACAGTATCACCTTCAGATACCCTTCTGTTGCTTGATAATTCTGATCCAGTAGATACAAATAAAAAGACGGAAGTAGGATCCATATTCAAGGCAGTGCCTGGTGGATCACAGAACCAACCTGGTCTATCATTTGACCAGAAGACAGCGACTGGACTATATTCTGACACTCAAGGACAACTGGGCATATCACTCGGTGACTCCAAACTATTGCTTGAAAAGCAGTCAACCTCATTAGTTCTATCAGCGAGAGATTCAGCAGACTCTAACTTAGACCTGACCCTACAGGCACTAGGTACTGGTCTGATTCGTTTCAACTCTACTATTGCTATTAATGACTCAGTGTTTACTGTTCCTAATAGTTCAGACAATAGTAAGATAATAAAATTTTCTGCCACTCAATTACCCACAGCAACGACTAGGACATTTGTTTTCCCTGACGCAGGGGTTGACATTGATACTTTAGTTACTACATCATCAACACAGACACTTACCAGTAAGACACTTGTATCACCTATATTCACAGGTGACCTCAGTGCTGTTAACCTTACAATGTCTGGTAACTTACAGATTGATGGTAACTCAACACTAGGTTCGGACAACAACGACACCTTGACAGTAGCATCAGTATCTACATTCAACGCAAACCTAACAGCAAACAACCCAGTCACACTTAATGCTGCCACAACCACAACTGCTGACATAACTATCAACCAGACCAGTGGTACAGGTACATATAAAAGTCTCAAGTTTTTTGACACATCACAGAATACTAACGCAGGAGGAGACGTAGCAGACTTGACAGTCACTACAGACCAAGCGTCTAGACATCTTGACTTGTCATACTATGACCAAGACACAGACTATTCATCTACCAATTTCACATATGGTATGAGGATAGCAAGTATTGGTTATACCATGCCTGATGTTGTAGTCAACATTGTTAACGGAGCAGTCGATAGCTTTACTATCACAGATCCAGGTGCTAATATAACAGCATCACTAACAGCAGTAATATCAGGTGATGGTTCGGATGCCCTCGTCACTCCAGTTGTAGTTAATGGTGCTCTAGCATCTATTACTATTGACGCAGGAGGACAAGATTATACCTCTGCTACTATTACGTTCACTACCTCTGGTGGTGCTCTACAGTACAGGACATATGATCATACCAATGAGGTACAAACAAACAACGAGATCATCCACACAGGTAATCTAAATTTAATCAGTGCTATTGGTTCAATTAATAACCTAGTTTCAACAGGGTCAGTTAACTTTGATGATGGCACGTTTGTATTAGATAACGTAAATGATCGTGTAGGTATAGACATAGTTCCCTCAGCATATAAACTCGAAGTTGGAGGAGATATATACTTTACAGGTGGTCAACTTATTGGTGGTGATTCATCAGCGATGGTTCTCCAGAGAAGGTTAGATGCGACTCCTCTGAAGTTCAATAAGAGCGATGGCACTACACAGATGATGATAGATGCTGATGGTAAAGTCGGTATCAATAAATCTCCATCTAAACAGTTCGATGTTACAGGTGACAGTAATGTTGATGGTGACTTCTATGTTACTGAGACAGATCCAGTCAATAAAATTGGTGGTGCTATTGTTGCTAAACGTCTTAAGTTAACTGACTTAAACGGAGCAGTACAAACTATCACTGCTGATACTATCTCTGCTACAAGCAGAACAAAAGTTATTTTCCACGCATACTCTTAAAAACTAATGGCTAATGGTGTACTAGCGTCATATCAGTCCGCTACAACAAAATATACTAATGCATATGTGGATCCCGCGAGTAATCCTAACGGGTTAGTACGTGCTGATTTCCCTATGTACACAACTCCTAGTGCTACACTGACAAGTGGTTCACTCAGGATGATGAATACGACTGGTGCTACAGCGACAGTAGATGTTGCTATCCAAGATTATACAGAACAAATAGAATTAGCAGCACCTAATGCTCAAAGTCCTACGGTGTCTAACTTCTCTGAGTTCTCATTCGCACCTAACTCAAAGGTGACATCCTCATATATTATTATCAGTAGTCACAACGGTACAAACTATGTGCCTGGTGAGACTATTACTATCAGTGGAGGACCTAGTGGTACACAGACTGCTAAGGTGCTTGCTTGGGATCTATCTAACCTTAAGATATGGTATGAGCAACCACTAGGATCATGGCCAACAACAGTTGCTACTATGACTGTAACTGGTGATGGTGGTGGTACTGGTACTATTACTGATTCATATGTTGGAACCAGTGGTAGAGTCATATTCTATGACAGACTACAGGGACATATATTATTCCAAAATGATTCCTTAGTTAACAACGTTAAGTCTTTATATTATACAGAACCAGCTAACCAAATGGTATCTGGTATCGGTGGAGCAGGACAACTATCAGTCTCATCAAGAGCACTGGAGTGGTTACCTTCACTATCCACAGTGACATTATATAATAGTTCCAACCAAAGTGGTACTAACGTGACTGCTGAGTGGAAGCAAACAACAGGAAACCAAGCAGAGATCATCATCGCAGGAGTATCCTACAGTAATGATCAGAACAAGATCTTAAAATCATACCCAATACCAAACAATTCTGAAGTGAGTTTGACAGGTCTGGTACTTGAACAGTGGCAGAACCTTTATGTGAGTGCGTCAGCTGGCGTAGCATTTAATTTTATAGGATTTGAAGAAAGCGTAACTATTAGTTAATTAAATGGCACTAACAAGACTAAAGAATGTCTTTACCTCGAAGACAGGTCGCTGTATCTACGTCAACCCAGACGATTTTGATGCATCGGATTCTTTTGATAATAGAGGTAACAGTCCTAACAGACCATTCAAGTCAATACAAAGAGCACTGGTTGAGTCAGCACGATTCTCATATCGTACTGGACAGTTTAATGATGCCTTTGAGTCATTTACTATTGTATTATATCCCTCTGAATATGTACTAGACAACAGACCTGGCACAAATACCACAGGGCAAGCATTTATAGACGACGATATACCCATACTAAACTCTAGTTCTGACTTAGATCTACAGAACACAGATGGTACACCCAACCCTAATAATATACTCTACAAGTTTAACTCAGTAGAGGGTGGTATCATCATCCCAAGAGGTACATCCCTCGTGGGTATGGATCTTAGAAAGACTAAACTAAAACCATTATATGTACCTGATCCTGCATCTGGATCAATAGAAAGATCAGCAATATTCAGTGTTCCTGGTGGATGTTATTTCTGGCAGTTCTCATTCTTTGATGGTCCTAACACTGGTGTGTACGCAGACCCTGCACAACCCACAGCATCTACACCTCCAACATATTCTCATCACAAATTGTGTTGCTTTGAGTATGCTGATGGAAAAAATGTTTTGAGCAGTGTCAACGACACAGCGGGCAATGCTCTGACTATCACTGACCTTGACCTATACTATCAGAAGGTAGCGAAAGCATTTGATGACATCCCTGATACTACTGGTGTAACCTCAGCAGATGAGTTCCAGAAGAGAGTCGAGGAGAACAGAATTGTAGGTCCTAATACTTCAGGTCCTATTACTATATCAAGTATAGTTACTGACTACATCAACAGTGGTGTATATACCACAACCGCAGAAGTTACTACGACTACACCTCATGGATTTTCCAATGGTACACCTGTTCAAATTGAGGGGGTGTCGGGAGCTGTTGCTGCTAGATTTAACGGTTCATATTTTATTACCGAAGTACCTACAACAACCACATTCCGATACATAATCAAAGATCCTAACCAAGCTGCCCCTGCTAACAACCCGACAGCAACTGGATCTACAGTACGTGTAGAGATAGACAACGTTGACTCAGCGTCACCATACATCTTTAACATATCCCTACGTTCAACATGGGGTACATGTGGTATGCATGCTGATGGTAGCAAGGCAACTGGATTCAAATCTATGGTGGTAGCACAGTTCACTGGTGTATCACTACAGAAGGATGACAATGCATTCATCAAATGGGATGGTTCAACTTATATACAGGGAAATCATACAGATGGCGATAGTATCTACAGACCGACGTATAGAAACTTCCACGTCAAGTGTTCTAACGACGCAGTTATCCAAGCTGTTTCTGTTTTCGCTGTTGGTTTTGCTGATCATTTCGTTGCCCTTAGCGGTGGCGACCAGTCAATTACCAACTCTAACAGTAACTTTGGATCAACAGCTCTAAGAGCAAAAGGATTCAAGAACTTACCATTTACTCAGGACAAGGCGGGTAAGGTCACACATATTATTCCTCCTAAGAAGTTAACGAGGACATACACAATAATTTCTGGATATACATTCACTCTGAATGTCAACAACAGGACAGTCACACCT
>Ga0160422_10001163_pt1 | contig 16403 bp, 12 predicted proteins | sample Fk160mmetaG_FD_108192 | JGI IMG/M metagenome (GOLD analysis project Ga0160422, IMG submission 108192) | Marine microbial communities from the Central Pacific Ocean - Fk160115 60m metaG | ecosystem: Environmental > Aquatic > Marine > Oceanic > Photic zone | place: The Central Pacific Ocean... | reverse complement strand
GTGGAGAACGCCATGGACGCAGGTGTGGTCTTGCCCGACCCAGATGGTTCGCTGGTCCCCTTTGCCGATGAATTGGCCGATCTTTTCGGTGTCAGTCGCTGTGGGTTGTCAGCAGAAGGCTCCATCGAGATTCAAGATCTGCGCGAAGAGCCTCGTTGCGATCGAAGTCGCAAGCGTGATGGCACGGTTCGAGAGCGGGAAGAGGGTGTGTTCCTCAGTGACCGCGATGCCGCTGCAGTTGGTCTTTGAATACGGCGTGGAAGGGATCGTTCAGCTGACAGGCGAGCCGGCTTTGACTGGCTTGTCCGGCCGCAGAACCACCACATCCCGTTCTGTGGGATTCCCCTCCTCGTCCACTTCGTGAATATCGCTGCCGGCCAAGATCATGCCTTGGGAGATTTCGCCGCGAATGGTCCGTGGTTCGAGGTTTGCGATGAAGAGCACTTGCGTGCCCACGAGTGCATCGGGGTCGTAGAACGCCTTGATTCCCGCACAGACTTGCCGACCTGCTTCGGTGCCGTCATCCAATTGGATTCGAAGCAATTTGTCGGCGTTGGGGTGAAGTTCGCAGGCTTTGATGGTGCCAATGCGAAGCTCGAGCTTCAGGAATTCATCGAATGCAACGGTGGGTTTGGGCTCGTTGGGGGAAGGCATGCTTGGTCCTTTTGGTCAACCTGCGAGAGGGGAGGCCGCCGGTTCGGTGTCCTCTGCTTCCGTGCTCTTGAAGGTGTCTTCGGAATCTTCGAGTCCCAGACGTTGGAAGTTCATCCGCTTGGACAAGGCATCGAAGGAGAAGGCTTCAACCAAGGCCTCGTTGTCCGCGCTGAAGTTTTCACCCAATATGGTGCTCTCCAAACTCGAGGTGTTTGAAAGCCGGGTCAACACTTCCTGGTCGAGTGGGGTGGGGAACTGAATTTCCGCCACCACGATGGCCAGAGCGGTGTCAACCGCTTCGATCACCAGACGGTCGGCCAAAGGCACGGCCGCAAAAGCAGTCTCGTCGAGTGGCAAGGTGTTGGCCACTTCGGTGATTTTCTTGAGTACGTCATCGTTGGTACCGACCACCGGAAGTGGGGTCGCGCCCCGGAAGCCGGCGGGCAGTGAGTTGCCTTGTTGCAGCATCATGCTCATGAGGTTTGGATCGCCCGGGCGAACGGTGCGGGAACGCTCGAGTTCATCGCCAAGCGCCAATGCGGTGGCCAACATGCCGTCGGCCAGAATTTGCGATCGCAAGGCTTCGAGTTCTGCCACGCGTGATTCGTAGTCGGCAAGTCGCTTGAGATCATCAACGATGGTCTCTCGGCCAATCTCTTCCAAACGCTCGGCGGCCCGCTTCCCGTCGGCTTGCGTGGGCAGCATCACCACCAATCCGCCGTCCGGATCGCGGAAGACGGGGGAGTGCATTTGCGACTGTGCGGGCAGGGTCAGGGGGTTGACCTCGAAGTCGCGGAGTCCCGTGAGGTAATCGCGAACGGTCTTGGGCTGTCCGAACGCGGGTGTGGTGGCCGCGATGGGAAATCCGGGAAGATCCCCGTAGTCCAAGACGGCTTGGAGCTCGGCCGATTCCACTTCGGGGGCATCAACCGAAATCTCTTGGGCGACCAGTTGGGCCAAGTCGGACAGACTGGGCCGGGTCTGGGACCAATTTTCCGGCAACTTGAAAGCGCCTTCTGGAGTGGTTTTCAAATCCCGGCGTGCTTCAAGAAGCGTGGAGGACAGGCGTCGGTCCACTCGGTCGAACAAAGCGTCAGTTTCAATCGCAAGAAGGTCATCAATGACCACTTCCGGCACTTCGATGGTGGCGTCGTACGCGGGGAAGGCCCGACCCCGAGGGTTGGTCTTCCAGTGCTTCAGGATCGCGATGGTGTCCATGGCTTCCGAAGCACGAGCCGCGTCTTCAATGACATTTGCGGGAAGGATGAACCAGTCCACAGCCACGCGATCTGGAAGGCGGTAGCCAAAGGCTTGCTCGGGATCGCTTGGTTCCACGTCCCGGTAGGTCTCGAAGTGGGCCGCGATGGCTTCATCGGATGGCTCGTCACCGGTGGCCTGGGCTTCTAGAACCATCAGCCGACAGTCGGCCCCGCCGAAAATCGAGGAGGCATCTCGGATGAGACGTCGATCTGACAGGGTTGGGCTGTTGGCCATGGCTCCAAACATACGAATCACCCCAAAGAGGTTGGACAACGCTCGGTCCACTTCTGGGGTGCGGCCGGCGGCGGTGTACACCTGAGCCAGTTCCGCCTCTTGCATTTCCGTGGCCAAAGAGCCCGTGGTGAACCCGGCGTTCCGGGCCATTTCGGTCAACAAAAGCCAGTGGGCAGGATCTTCGATTGCTCCCAGGGGGCCCGCACCGATTCCCATCCATCCCACACGATCGAGCACCTCGAGTTCGCGGGCCAATTGGCCACGGGTTTCGGAACTGATGGCACGCTCGCCAATGGTGGCCCACGTACCAGACCCAGAGAACAAGCGACCCATCAGTCCATAGATGGACTGGTCGGCCAGCATGAGGATCATGAGAACCGTCCCAAAGACGGCGAGCAAGATGCCTTGACGACGGCGAAGCAGGCGCAGCATGGTCGCGTCCTCCGTTAAACCGCTGGAATCAGCGGTAGAACTCGACGATGAGGTTGGTGTTTACATCAAATGGCACTTCGTCAACGGCTGGAACGGCGTTGACAGTGGCCTTCAACTCTGCGGGATTGAAGCCCAACCAGCCGGGCACTTCGTGACCAGCCATGGATTCCATGTTCTCGCGGGCGAGTTTTTCGATGCGAGGCTTGAAGGTGATTTCATCACCTGGCTTCACCATGAACGAAGGGCGGTCCACCTTCTTGCCATTCACAAGCACGTGGCCGTGAACAACCATTTGGCGGGAGGCCCAGACGGTACGGGTCACGCCGAGACGGCGGACGGTATTGTCGAGTCGACGCTCGAGCAAGACCAACAAGTTTTCTCCAGTGTTGCCTTTGAGACGTCCGGCTTCGTCAACAGCACGACGAAACTGCTTTTCGAGCATGCCGTAGTGGTAGCGGAGCTTTTGCTTCTCATTCAAACGCACGCCGTAGTCGCGCAGACGCTTGTGCTTCATGCCGTGAAGACCAGGAGGGGTCAACTGGCGCTTGGCGGTGTGCTTTGGGATATCTGCGATTGGAACGCCGAGACGACGAGAAAGACGAACTTTGGGACCGGTGTAGCGAGCCATGGGCTGCTCCTTTGGGTTGGGCACCTCGTGACCGCAAAAATCGCGGGGAGGATCCGTGACAAGGAAACGAATCCACCGGCCTTGGGCCGGCGTGCAAACAATGATCCGGAGGCCGGGGGGACGGGTTCGTCCTCGTGCCTAAGTTCCGGATTCGCCCGAGGGCGAACTGACGATTATCCCGGAATGTGGATCCACAGTCAAGCCTGTGACTGGCTCTTCGGAACAGAAAACCCTGATTTGATCCATTCTGAGGAAGAGACGGGTTCTGGGGGATGTGCAAGATGCGGCTTGTCAGTACGAGCGTTCGTCAGAATTTCGCCGCCAGTTGAGGTAAGCCCGGTGCAGAACAGCTTGCCCGCCTGGTGTGGGGTAGTGGCCATCGAAGTACCACGTGCCGGTGTGCTCAGGCATGGTGGCCTGCAGATCGGCCACGCTTTGGTAAAGAACTTCCACTTTGCACTTGGCCGACGGCGGGGTCAGCAAGGTGGCAATGCGGTCCGCGATGGTGGCATCGTCAAAAGCGTTGTAGATCTTGCTCACGTGGTTCACCGGTGCATGAGGGTCACTGGCCAGTTGTTCGCGGCAGGCCACTTCAACTTCTTCCAAGAGCTCGACCTTCCCGTGTTCTTCCAGCAGCGAAATGGCGGCGCGGAAGGCTACAAATCGACCGAGTTGGCTCATGTCGATGCCGTAGCAGTCGGGATAGCGGATTTGGGGAGCGCTGGAAACAAAGAGGATCCGAGCAGGTTCCAACCGGTCCAGGATGGCCACGATGGATTCTCGCAGGGTGGTGCCGCGGACAATGGAATCATCCAGCATGACCAGCGTTGATCCCGAGGGGACCAAATCACGGGTGACGTCGTACACGTGCAGCACCAAATCTCGGCGGGTGGCATCGCTGGCGATGAAGGTGCGCATTCGTTGATCTTTGTGAGCCAGCCGTTCTACCCGGATGGTGGGTTCTACGAAGGCGTCCAACTGTTCACGTTTGGCGGTGCCGCTGCTCAGGTCTTTCCAGAGTTGATCGGCGTGCTGTTGCCGAACCAACTTGGTGGCTGCGCGAGCCAAACCTTCGGCAGCCGTTTCGGCGGTGTTGGGAACGAAGGAAAACACTGCGTTGTGAACGTCGTCTCCCAATCGCTTGAGAACTTGCGGTGCCAGTCGTTCTCCGAGTTCAAGTCGTTCGCGGTGGATGTCTGGATCATTTCCTCGGCTGAAGTAGATTCGTTCAAATGTGCAACGGGCTGGTGGTTGTTGCGGCGTGTAGGCCTCTCGTCGGATGGCCCCACTGCGTTTGATCTCCAAAACTTCCCCAGGTGTCAGCTCGACAATTTCATCCATTGGTGCGTTGAACACCGTGGCCAACGCCGCCCGTTCACTGGCGGCCGCCACGTATGAATCGCGTTCCAGGACAAAACCTGGTCGAATGCCACGTGCATCTCGGCAAAGGAACGCATCGCCATGACCCAACAAGCCGCCAAAGAGCCATCCGCCGTCCCACATGGTGGAAGCCTTTTCCAGCACCCGGACCAAGTCAATTTGGTGCTCGATTTCGCTGGCCAAGGCCCGGCCTGAGAGATTCTGCAGTGAACCTTCTCCGCATGCGTGTTCGATCAACCGGTTCTCCACTTCCAAAAAGTGGCTGATTTTTTCGAGCACAATTTGGGTGTCTGATTCTCCGATGGGATCGAGTCCGTAGCGGAGAAGTTGATCGAACAAGGCTGACGCATTCGTCATGTTGAAGTTGCCGGCCAGCATCAAGCTTCGAGAGCGACGATCACCTCGTCGGTACAGCGGATGGCAGTGGTCTTCGGAGTGTCCGCCGTGGGTGCCGTAGCGAAGATGCCCAAGCATCACTTCACCTAAAAATGGCGCAATGCTGTGCCGCTTCGCGCCGTCAAGTTCGGTGTCCGACAGATCGTTGACCTCATCGATACCTCTTGAAATTACCGCCAGCAATTGATCCAAGTTGCCGGGGCCGGCCCGTCGGGCTCGGGCAAGATAGGGCTCGCCACGCCCGTGTTCAAATCGGACCACCCCAACTCCCGCGCCATCTTGGCCACGGTTGCGTTGCTTCTGCAGGAGCAACGCAAGGGATCGAAGCCCCCAAGCTGCGTCACCATGGTGTTCGCGGAACCACGACAACGGGCGACGAAGCCGAAGGAAGGCCAAACCGCATTCGTGGTGGATCGACTCGCCCAAGGATTGAAATCCTACGAGGGTTCGGGACACGCGCCAAACAACTCTTCCAAGTTGGAGGTGGGGACAACCTGTCGCAAAGGACGAGTGAGAAGTGCTCCCCGGTAACTTTGTCATATGGGATTTCGATCAGGACGAGCGGCGTGGCAGAGATTTCGAATCAAATCAGCGTCACAACTCACGGACTCAGAGCTGTTTGCAAAACTCAGTGAAGCGGTGGTCCCTGAGTCGTTTGACGTCGCCCCACCGGACACCATCGCCGGTTGGTGCGGGGGACGTCATCTGTTGGATCGCACATTTGATGCCGACAATTTGTTCGGTGACGCGGTCTTGATGGGCTTCCGATTGGATGCTTTCAAATTGCCCGCCGATTTGCGTCGCGCTTGGCAGCTCCAAAACGAGGAAGCACTTGGTGCTGCTGAACCTGGGAGCTCCAAGTCGGCCATTCGCAAAGCGGCGCGAGAAGAAGTTGATGATCGCGCTAGACGCGAGATGGCTTCTGGCCTGCACCGTTCGAGCCGGATGTTCCCCGTGTTGTGGGATCGGGCTGGTGGTGTGCTTTTGGCGTCGACCCCAAGCGATGCCGCCCGAACTGCTTTGGTGGATTTGGCCCGCATGACCTTGGATCTTGAACTCGAACCCGAGTCCGCGGGTGTCTTTGCGGAGTCTTTCGCAGCCTCACTGGGCATTTTGCGTGATTTGGAAGACGCCACCCCTACGCCTTTTGGTCCGCCACCCCGCGGCCACGAAGGCGGACAGGTTCCCAGCGTGGGCTGGGGGCGTGCTCCGCATCCTCATGACTTTTTGGGCGCCGAATTTTTGCTTGATCTGTGGTGTCGCGCTGAGCGTGGTACTGAAGGCGAGGTTGAAGCGGCCATCACTGAGGCTTTGGACATGCGTTGCGCTTGGGAAGCGGGTGGAGATCAAGGGCTTCGTTCCACCACTCCGGCCCGCTCCCCAGAAGCTCGCTGGGGGCTCAAAAACGGGAAGTGGCCCCGGAAGGCGGGGTTGATGATTGCGTCTGGGCTTGAGCATTGGACCATGATTTTGGATGGTGTTCGATTTGCCCCCTACTCGGTGCGTCTTCCGGAACCAGCGGAGCGTCCAGAATCGGAACGAGAGGGCCTGGAGGCGCGGGTCGACGCGTTTCTCAGTTGCGACCGTGCGTTGACCAAGTTGTACCGAGGATTCTTGGAGCGACGATTGGATGCCGCCCGCTGGGCATCTGAAGCGGCTGCAATCAAACACTGGATCTCCGCGGACGGTCAATCTTCTTCTTCAATAGAAATCAAAGTGCCACGGGAATTTTCTGAATCGGTGGAAGCAAAACAGGACTGACCCCGATCACTCGGGGTCAGTCGTGAAGCAGTTCATAGAGGGGATGCCAATCGGTCAACCCCTGTTTGGAGTCAATACCGGTAGTGGTCTGGCTTGAAGGGCCCTTCCTTGGGGACTCCGAGGTACTCGGCCTGATCGGTGGTCATCTCGGTCAGATTGATGCCCAACTTTTCCAAGTGCAGACGTGCCACCATTTCGTCGAGGTGCTTCGGCAACACGTGAACCGTATCTGTTGAATACCGATCGGCGTTGTCGTGCAATTCCATTTGGGCCAGCACTTGGTTGGTGAAGGATGCGCTCATGACGAAGGACGGGTGGCCGGTGGCACAGCCCAAGTTCAGCAGTCGTCCTTCTGCAAGCACAATGATGGAATGCCCTTCGGGCAATTTGAATTCATGAACCTGCGGCTTGATCTCGATCTTCTCGACGCCAGGGTGGCCTTCGAGGTCTGTCATTTGGATCTCATTGTCAAAGTGACCAATGTTGCCCACGATGGCGTTGTGCTTCATGGCCTTCATGTGATCGAGCGTGATCACATCCTTATTTCCAGTGGTTGTGACGAAGATGTCGGCATCTGCAACGGCCTCGTCCATGGTGACCACCTCGTAGCCTTCCATTGCGGCTTGGAGGGCACAAATGGGGTCGATCTCGGTGACTTTGACTCGGCAGCCCTGTCCACGGAGCGACTGAGCACAGCCTTTGCCCACGTCGCCGTAGCCAAGAACGACGGCCACTTTACCGGAGAGCATCACGTCGGTGGCCCGCATGATGCCGTCGGTCAGGGAGTGTCGGCAGCCGTACAGGTTGTCGAACTTGCTCTTCGTAACCGCGTCGTTGACGTTGATGGCCGGGAAGAGCAGCAGACCCATTTCGGCCATTTGATACAGGCGGTGCACCCCAGTCGTGGTTTCTTCAGAGACGCCTCGGATGGATTCGGCCTTGCGGGTGAAGTAGGTCGGGTCCACGTCGAAGACGGCGTTCAACAGTTGCAATACGACTTTGTATTCGTGGTTGTCGGCGGTGTCAGGGGAGGGGACTTTGCCTTCCTTCTCGAATTGGACACCTTTGTGCACCAGCAGTGTGGCATCGCCACCGTCGTCAAGAATGAGATTGGGTTGATCGTCGCCCCAGTGCAATGCTTGGAGAGTGCACCACCAGTACTCTTCGAGGGTTTCGCCCTTCCACGCAAAGATCGGGGCTCCGGAGGGCGACTCGGCCGTGCCAGACCCAACGGTGCAAGCGGCGGCCGCATGATCTTGGGTGGAGAAGATGTTGCAGGAAGCCCAGCGAACTTCCGCGCCCAACGCGGTGAGTGTTTCGATGAGAGCCGCCGTTTGCACGGTCATGTGCAGAGAGCCCGTGATCTTGGCGCCTTCGAGAGGTTTGGTGCTGCCATAACGTTCACGCAAGGCCATCAGACCAGGCATTTCGTGTTCGGCGAGATCGATCTCTTTCCTTCCGAATCGAAGGGTTTCTGCCGAGGTGCAGGCCACGCGGAAATGCTCATCGGAAAACAATGGAAGGCCGGTATCGAGGAAGGTTACGGCGGTTGAATTGGTGGTGGTCACGTTGAATCCTTGGGGAGGTGGTGCATCAGGAATCCGGTCCATCCGGAAATCCGGATGAAGTATAGCCCTGTAGCGAGTGTTCCGCAGAATTGAGCGTTCAAGGTCGGTGTGTTTGTCGCTAAGAGGTCTTTTGGCACTGCTTTGCGACATGTTTTCCTCGTGGTTTTCTGGATTTCGGGGCCTCGTGCCGTGGTCAGCAAGCCTCTGAAATGCTACAATTAGCCCCCAAACAGAGGCCGCGATTGCTGGTCTCAAAGCTGCCCGAAGGAGTCGGAGCCTTCGGGCGGTTTTTGTTTCCGAATGTCTTTCTGTCGGTACTTTGATCGCGTGAGATCCTTGTCACTCTGGGTTGGATGCAGTGTGTTGAACTTGTCACGCATCTTTGGTTCAGATATTCTTTTTCTTCTGCGGCCCCATCGTCTAGTCAGGTCCAGGACACAAGGTTTTCATCCTTGGAACAGGGGTTCGAATCCCCTTGGGGTCATGTCCAGCGCCACGCCGCGATTTCTATCGCGGCGTGTGTCGTTTTGGTTGGTATGGATGCTCTTTGTCTCTGGTGGACTGGCAAGCCCACCGGTGGATCCGCTGACCCTGTCGGAACTTTCCGAGTACCAAGATCCCCGGTCGTCGTCTATGGCCATGGCACTGTCATTGAACGACTGGTCAATGCCCGAGGCCCCTCGGCCATGGGGCTCTGCTCAGATAGGTGAAGCGGTCAGCCTGCGTGGGCAAGTGCTGCAGCAAGGTGGATTTCCTCACCCATGGCGTGATCTTGAAGAATGGTTTGTATTCACTGAGCAAGGCACGGTTGCGGTTTACATGAAAGCAACTTCTCAACGTCCTCAAGTGGGCGCCGAGGTGAGCCTGAGGGGCTGGCGCTGGCCTGCCGTAGCTGTTGAAGGTCGTGGAGGTAGTCGCTCATCTTTCATGGCCATGTTGGCGTACGACTGGCAACCTGTACAGGCGGGATTTCCCACTTGGGGGGTTCCAGTTGCTGGTTCAGGGCTCGTCCTGCTTGTGTTGCACTGGGTTCGACGTTGGAGTCGTCTGCCCGGAGGTACAGTAGGTCGTCAAAGGCTCCCTCGTGCAGTAAGGGTGCGTTCTGATCTTCCCCATGATCCCGCGAAGGCTTTGGCGGCATTGCGCGATCGAGTTGATTCTCTATCCGACCAAGAGGGTTCCGAATGCCAGGTGAATTCACATTCGATTCCGGAAGAAGATCAACCCGAGTGATGGTGCGTCCGGGCATTCGTCGAGAAGTTCCAATTGACCGGGACCGTCGCACCCTCGTGGTGATTGATCAATCGGTAGCCGACTCCTTCGGAAAAGACGTTGCCGAGAGTTTGCTGGCTCAAGGTGTTGCCGTCGCAACGTTCACCATTGAGGCCAATGAATCTGCCAAATCGTTAGAGACAGTTGGTCGGATTCTTGATGCAGCATTGGCCCACCGGTTGGATCGCGGGGGGGTGCTGGTTTCCGTAGGTGGTGGCATCACGGGTGATCTTGTCGGATGTGCTGCCGCATTGCATCTGCGTGGGGTCGAACTTATGCATGTACCAACCACGTTGCTTGCCATGGTGGATGCAGCCTTGGGTGGAAAGACCGGAGCCAACCGTCCACTGCCTGACGGCAGTCTGGGAAAAAATCTCCTCGGCGCGTTTTGGCCACCTTCGTTCGTGTTGGTGGACGTCGAAACCCTTTCTACGCTCCCCACTCGTGAGCGGAAGTGCGGTTTGGCGGAGGCTTTAAAGCACGGTCTTCTAAGGGACCCTGACCTGTTGAAGTTCATTCGTGATTACCGCGAATCGTTGCTCGCGGCGGAGGTTGAAGCGTGTGACACCCTTGCGCTTCGTGCTGGTCAGATCAAAGCATCGGTGGTGGCTGAAGATGCTGAAGAACACGGCGTACGGGCCATCCTGAACTTGGGTCATACCTTTGCCCACGCCATCGAAGGTGAGCCAAGACTTGCTTACCAACACGGCGAAGCCGTGGCTTTGGGGTTGATTGCCGCCGCACGTCTGGCGGTCGTTCTTGGTCACGCTCCTGAGTCGTTCTTGGAGGAGCTTCGTTCGGATGTGCATTCGGTCGGCCTTCCGGTGACGATGCCCGAAGCGCCATGTGGTGCTGCCCTGTTGGACCGGATGGGCTTTGACAAAAAGAACACCGTCTCGGGGCTCCGGTTTGTGGTGCCAACCCCGCCTTGTGGCGCGGTGGTTCGAAGCGATGTTCCCGAAGATGCGGTTGTGTCCGCATGGAGGGAAGTGGGTGTGGTCTTTTCGTGAGCACGTGGATTCGAGATGCACTGTTTGCTCTGATCTTGGTTTCGGTGGCGTGGGGCATTCGCTCCTCTCTTCCCAGTGACCTCTGGAAGCGTTCCCAACCGCTCACCCTTCGGGCCACTGTTGATGTGGTGGTGGAGGATCGCTGGATCCTTCCGCATACTGTTGATGACCGACCATTGGCCAAACCGCCTCTGATCAACTGGTTGTCCGCACCGTTGGTCGAAGCCTTTGGGTTCTCGCCTTGGTCGCACCGTGTGGTGCCCGCACTGGCCGCTTGGCTCACTTGTCTGTTCACGTTGCAACTGGCTCGCATGTTTCACAGCAACGACGCCGTGGTGCTTTCGTCTGCTCTGTTGTGGGTTGGAACTTGGCTCGGTTTCAAATCGTTGTTGCTGGTCCGTCCAGACCCGCTGCTGGTCTTGGCCGGAACATCGGGATTGTGGGCAGTCGTGGCCCGTATTCGAGGCGTTCGATGGTCCAGTGTGGTGCTTGCAGGCGCTATCGGTCTTGGATTGATGGCCAAAGGTCTCGCGGTGTTGCCGTTGGTTGTACTGGCCGGCGTCGCGCCCCGAATTGCCCGCATCCCACGTTCTGAATGGCCATCCCCGCCTTGGTGGATCATTGGGGTGGCGGCCGTCCCTTACTTGGTTTGGGTTGTGGCCACAGAAGTTGTCCGTCCTGGCTTTCCGGCCGAGGTGCTCTTGGGTGAAGAGATCATTGGTCGGATGTCAGGCACTGGCATCGAAGCAGCCGGTCGTTCACCGTGGCAGGTTCTGTTGGGGATCTGGAAGCTGCCCGTTCATTTTGTTCTTCGGACCTTGCCGCTTTCCGTCTTTGCGGTGTTCGCCATACGAAGAATGGGTCGCAACGACTTGGCAGTGCTTCTCATGTGGTTTGTGGTTCTGCATTTGGTGGTTTTTGGTTTTTCAGCATCTCGAAGGGCTGATTGGATGATGCCCGTTGTACCGGCCATGGCTGTTTTGGCGGCATGTCGATGGTGTTGCCATTGGCGTGCCCCCTTTGGCACGTCGCTGGCGATTTGTGCGTTTGTCTTGTGCGTCATGGGGTGGAACGAGGCCCGCTTTGGTAAGGAGTGGATTCGTCCTTTGGAATCATTTGCCCGACAGGCCCGGAGTCGCATTCTTGACCGACCCGCGCCGGTGTTGATGGTTGGGAACGACCGCAACCATTTGATTGGACTGCTGGGACTTTCCGGTGTGGATCACCACGAGCCAACATCTGAAACAGAACTTGCAGAGTGGCTCGATGGAGAGGTCCCCCCGGGGGAAGGGTTTTGGGTTGTCGCTGGAGATCGTTTGGCGTTCGGGACGCAGCCTCCCCAGCTGCCTTCGGCCGGCATGGATTCCTGGAACCTCTTGGAAGGTCCGGTGGACTGGGTTTTCACCGTTGAGGCCGGCGATGTCGAATACATGTGGCCAGGTGCTCTCCGGTTGGGTTGGGCCCAACGGCGACAATGAAGCCAGAGCACCTCTCGGTCCGATAGAACAATGTGCGCACAATTGCGATCGTGAATCAGAAGGGCGGATGTGGCAAGACCACCACCGCCATCCAGTTGGCCGCCGAATTTGCCAAGACTGGACACCGTGTGCTTCTGGTTGATTTGGATGCGCAATCTCATTGTTCAGCTGGGCTTCGTATTCCTGACAGTCGAGTCCACAATGGGCTGGCGCGAATGCTCGCTTCTGACACGCCCCCCGACATTCCGTGGGAGGACCTCCCAATCACCGTCCAAGATGGTTTGGATGTTCTTCCGGCAAGCCGTGAGCTGTCTGAAATTGAGCGGATTCCTCTGGATCAACTGACCGGTGAGGAAACGGTTCGGCTGCTTCGGATCTTGCGGTCATTTACTGGGAATTACGACGTTCGGATCTTGGATTGTCCCCCCAACTTGCATCTACTCACTTTGAACGCCTTTCGTGCCGCCACTGAGGTGTTGGTGCCTATTGAGTGTGGCTACTTCGCCATCAAGGGTGCAGAACGCCAGTGGGAGTTCTTGAACAGTGTTGTTCAGGAGTATCGAAGGCAAATTTGCTGCCACCTGTTGCCCACCCTGCTCCGAGAATCGGACTTGTCTAAGAATCTCTTAAGCATCATGGAAAAACGTTTTGCCGGTCAGATTTTGCCGTTGGCCATTCGGGATGATGATGCAGTGCGTGAGGCAACCGTACGGGGTGTGCCGGTCGCGGCACATCAACCATCGGCTCCAGCCGCGCAGGATTATGCCGCCGTTGCCAGTTGGTTGATCAACAATCCACCTCTCGCTGAAGCCGACCCAGGTGATCCTCCGCGGCGAAATGCCAGAATCGCTGAAGTTACGGCCAGGCTGATTCGTACGGCAGAGGTGAAAGACGAACCGCCTCGAGCCGTCGCAGTAACACCAAGCCGCTCGGAAGCCTCATCTGCATCGACGTCCGAAACCTCAGGGAGGGTTGCGGTTCAAGACGATTGCACCTTGGGCCCTGTCCCCATCCCCGGGGGCGTCGAATTCCGTCGGGAGTGGAACGAAGAAGCACCGGAGGCCTCGGTAATCGGTGATTTCAATCAGTGGACCCCAGGGCGTCACCGGTACCAACGCGACCCCCAACGCCCGCACATGGCGGTGGTGCAAGTTCCACTTGGTCCGGGCACACACCAGTACATGGTTCACGAGTCTGGGCGAGACCCCGTGGCCGATATCCACTGTTCAAAGTTGGAGCGCAACCAGTACAGAATGCCAGTTTCGATTGCTGAGGTAACAGCATGAGTGCGGTTGGGTTCATTGGTCCTTCGAATCCTGCTTCGAATCTTCTGGTTCGGTATGGGGTGGTCAAGGTTCAGCCTGCCCTTTGGCTGCCGACCATTGTGGATCGCATGGCTGAGGAAGTGGGCTCGGTGTTGCTGGTTCGCTCTGAACTTTCGAAACCCTGTGCATTCCTCAGTGGAGACTTCTCAGATGTGCCCGTCGATGCATCGCTCGAAGAACTGGCGTCGGTTCCAGTGGTACGTCGTTTGTTGATCCCTGCCGCGGCCGCTTCGGCACCTTCTTGGCCATCCTTGGTGGTCACCGGACTTGGTCCCAACCTTACAGATTCGCTGGCGGCAATTCAGCAATCGGTTGGCTCCTCACGGATCGAAATAATTGCTGTGGTGGGCGAACCTGAAACTGCTGAAGCCAAGAGAGAATTGCAGCGTGCCTTGCCGGTCGGCGTTCAACCCAAGCAGATTCTTTGGGTTCCCATGATCGATGGACTGCACCAACCGTGGGAGGAAGTTGAATTGCATTCCGACTTGGATGGGATGGCACTGACCGAACGCCTCAATGACGTGGTAGACGGACAACACGTGCTGAGTGTGGATGACCTCTTGCGGGGCGATCCGGTGCCCACACCTGCTCCGGTCAAAGAGTCTGCACCAGTATTGCGAGGTCCCGGTGTTCGGATTGTTCCTCCAGCCGCGCATGACGAGACGACGGAGGAGAGCGTTCCCATGGATGCCCCTTCCGCCTCATCCTCAACGTCAGGCTCTGGTTTCGAAGCAGCTCCAGTTGACACCGCTCATCGCCACCCTGAATCTCTGTCTTCTGCAGGTCCGGCTGGACTCGAAGATCTTCAACCATGCGCTTGGAAGGTTCCAGGTGGGGCAGGTCAAGTGGTCAAGGACCCACGCGGCGAACAATGGGGGGTGGTTCTTGAAAATCCCAGTCTTCACCAAGTGCTGGCGGAGTTGAAAGTGATGCGGACTCTGTGTGATTCAGGTCTCCTCGAGGCCTTAAACCTTGGCGGGTCCGATCCCACGCTTCATGTGGTGGTTCCCCCCGAACGCCTCGCGGATCTCCCATCGGCCCTGGGTGTCAAGCGATGGTGCCGCACAGCTGGTCATACGTTCGCTGTCGCCGACTGAAGTCAAAGTTATAAAACTTAATTGAAGTTGTTTTTTTGAGCTTCTTCCTGGTCGCCCAAGCATTCACCAGTCGCTTCTTTGTTGAAATGAACTGGACTTGGGCGCTGGTTCGAGTATAAGGATGCACTGTCTAAGACTTGGGGGTGGCTGTGTCTTCTTCTCGAATTGTGATGTTGGCTTCTTTCGTGAGCGTGGCCATCAGCGGTCTTTCCTATGCCCGCCCCATTAGTGGAGGTGGGTGCTGTCTGGAGTCAGGTGAGTGTGTGGACACCACCCCCCAGACCTGTGAGGAACTGGGTGGCGAGTTCGCTGGTATGGATTTGTACTGCTGGCGGGGGGATGTGCAATGCGAGGGGGAGGGCCGGTGCTGTTTGCCTTGTCCAATGAATGGTTTGTTGTGTCGTGAAGATTTTGATGCGGATGCATGTTCTCTTTTCGGCGGTCAATGGTTGGCCAATGCCACGTGCGATACAGATGCCTGTCCTGTCGAGCCAGACTGCAATACCAACGGAATACCGGATCCCTGTGAAATTTACGACGGTACGGCGAGTGACTGTGACGTCAACGGTGTCCCCGATGAATGTGATTCAGATTGCGACGGCGACGGTTTCCCAGATGCCTGTGAGTTGGATTGTAATCAAGATGGTGTACCGGACGATTGTCAAACGCTAGAGGATTGTGACGACAATGGCATTTTCGACACTTGCGAACCTTCAGAGGATTGCAATGAAAACGGCCTGCCCGACCGTTGCGAGATCTCAGGAAACGACTGTGACTCCAACGGGATACTTGATGGGTGTGAATCATTTACAGATTGCAACCAAAATGATTTTCCTGACCGTTGTGACATCCTGTCTGGTGCATCTGACGACTGCAATCAAAACCAGATTCCTGATGAGTGTGAATCTGATCCAGACTGCAACGACAATGGCATTCCTGATGGGTGTGACATCTCTAGTACGACGTCACAAGATTGCAACACGAATGGCATCCCTGATGAGTGTGAACTTGGTCCAGACTGCAACGGCAATGGGATCCCTGATTCATGTGATGTTTCTCAAGGCAGCTCTCCGGATTGCAATCTGAACAACATCCCAGACGAGTGTGAAGAAGATTGTGATCAAGATGGCATACCCGATGCATGTGAAACAGATTGCAATCAAGACGGTGATCCGGACGATTGTCAGGTTCTCGACGACTGTGATCAAAACGGCGTTCCTGACTTATGCGAACCTTCAGACGACTGCAACCTGAATGACGTTCCTGATCGGTGTGAATTGATCGATAACGATTGCAACGGCAACCAAGTTCCCGACGAATGTGACTTGGATCCTGACTGCAACAAAAATGGTGTTCCAGATGGTTGCGACCTTGCCAGTGGTTCATCTGAAGATTGTGACCAAAATCAAATTCCAGACGAGTGTGAGTCGGCACCCGATTGCAACCAAAACAACATTCCTGATCGTTGCGACATCACAAATGGCACTTCCTCGGACTGTGACAACAATGCGGTCCCAGATGAGTGCGAATCTGCCCCAGATTGCAACCAAAATCAAATTCCTGACCGATGCGAATTGGCGGGTAACGACTGCAACAGCAATGGTGTTCCCGATGAGTGCGATATCGATTGCGATGCATCTGGATTTCCCGATGAGTGCGAGAACCTTGAAGATTGTGATGGCAATGGAACACCTGATGATTGTGAAACGAGCGAAGACTGCAATGGTTCAGGTATTCCCGACCGGTGTGAACTGGGCGGAAACGATTGCAACGCCAACAACGTCCCTGACGAGTGCGAACCAGATTGCGATCAAGACGGTACTCCAGACGATTGCGAGGCCGATTGCAACCAAGACGGTCAACCCGACGATTGTCAAGGTCTTGAGGATTGTGATGAAAATGGCATCC
>Ga0160422_10001162_pt1 | contig 16406 bp, 18 predicted proteins | sample Fk160mmetaG_FD_108192 | JGI IMG/M metagenome (GOLD analysis project Ga0160422, IMG submission 108192) | Marine microbial communities from the Central Pacific Ocean - Fk160115 60m metaG | ecosystem: Environmental > Aquatic > Marine > Oceanic > Photic zone | place: The Central Pacific Ocean... | reverse complement strand
CTTTTTTTTGTGAAAATTAATAAATCTCTCAACGTTTGATTTATTAAATGTTTTATTTTCCTCAAACGAAACTTTTTTCATTGAATAAGCTTTGCTTTTAGTTTGTCTTGAATGAATTGTTATATTTCCTTTATAGAGTTTTAATTTCACTGAACCGTTTACTTTATTTCTTTTGTCATCAATAACTTTTTGTAACTTAAATCTTTCTTTTGAAAACCAATATCCATTATAAATTAATTCTGCATATCTTGGCATAATCTCATCTTTTTTATGCATAGTCTTTTTATCAAGAGTGACGGACTCTATTGCTCTATGAGCATGAAGTAATAATGTTCCACCAGGGGTTTCATAAACACCTCTAGACTTTATTCCTATAAATCTATTTTCAACTAGATCAACTCTTCCAATTCCATTTTTACCAGCTAACTGATTAAGTTTTTCTAAAAGTTTAGCAGGAGAAACTTTTTTTCCATTAATGCTATAAGGATCTCCATTCCTAAAATTGATAGTCACAAAACTTGGTATATTAGGAGCTTTTTCAGGGGATCTTGTTCTTTGATATACAAATTCAGGGGCAAAATTCTTTGGATTTTCCAATGCCTTTCCCTCCGTAGAAGTATGAAATAAATTATCATCGACCGAAAATGGTGGTGCACCTTTTTTATCTTTAGGAATAGTGATTTTATTTTTTTTGGCGTATTTAATTAAATCAGATCTTGAATTCATTTTCCAAATACGCCAAGGAGCAATTACCTTTATTTTTGGACCAAAATAATGATAACCCAATTCAAATCTAACCTGATCGTTTCCTTTACCGGTTGATCCATGAGAAACTGCAAAAGCCTTAAATTTTTTAGCAATTCTGATTTGATCTTTAGCAATTAAAGGTCTTGCAATAGATGTGCCAAGTAAATAAAAACCCTCATAAACAGCATGACCTCTTATCATTGGATAAACATAATCTTTTATAAAAACATCTTTAAGATCTTTAATTATAATATTTCTTACACCTAAGCTTTTCGCATTTTTGATAATTTTTTTTTTATCCATTTTTTGTCCTATATCAGCTGTATAGGCAATAACTTCAGCGTCATAATTTTCTTGAAGCCATTTAAGAATTATAGATGTATCTAAACCACCAGAATAGGCTAAGACAATTCTTTTCTTTGATTTCATTTAAAATTTTATGTGCAACTTTTTTTTGCAGCACCATAAGCTTTTGTAAAACCCATTAGCGAGTAGTGGTCAATTGTTTGAGATCCCTCTTTATTATAACCTGTAATCATAATTCTTGATGCTTTCTTCATGGTTTTTATAATTTTTTTTTCAATCTTGTTGTCAGCAATCCATGCAAAACCTTCTTGTTTAATATCAAATTTATAATTAGACTTTCCAGATTTTGCAGACACTGTATTCTGATTATTATAATCGTATCCAGATGTTGTGCTAACTTCATCAATTATTTTTTCGTTGGGTCTAAAACTTACAAAAAGTCTTGCTTCTCTTTCAACTTTTTTTGGGGATTGTAGAACTGGTTTTGACTGTGCAAAACAAACTTTATCAATTCCATTTAGATAAACTACTGCTTCCCAATCCTTGAATTTCCCGACCTTTTTTATTTCCTCGGCGCCCACCGAACTTGAAAAAATAAAAAAAGATAGAAAAAATTTAATAGTAAGCTTTCTAATTAAGGACATGGATTTGGATACTTTCTTTGAATTGAATTAATTTCATTTATTACATCTTTATCTAAGTTAACTTTTACACTTTCTATATTTGTTTTCAACTGATCCATGGTTGTTGCTCCAATTATTACACTAGTCATAAAGTCTTGTATCTCGCAAAATTTTATGGACATTTGACTCATATCTAAATTATATTTTTTACTTATTTCATAATATTCCTCAATTGCGTTCTCTGATTGCGGTTTTCTATATCTACCCCAAAATTCGTAATCTCTCGCAATCCGCGAGCCTTTAGGCATTGCTCCATTTCGATATTTTCCACTTAAATATCCACTTGCAAGAGGAGAATAAGATAAGCAGCCTATTTTCTCTCTGATAGAAACTTCTGCTAAACCAACTTCATAAGATCTATTTAGTAAACTATAAGGGTTCTGAATTGACATCATTCTAGGTAAATTTTTATCGTTAGATAATTTCATGAAATTCATAACTCCCCATGGAGTTTCATTTGAAAGACCAACATATCTGATTTTTCCTTGATCGATAAATTTTTTAAGGTCAATTAAGATATCCTCAAATTTATTCCATTCACACTCATTATGTGAATAACCTAGCTTGCCAAAATTATTTACATTTCTTTCCGGCCAGTGTAACTGATATAAATCGATGTAATCAGTCTTAAGCCTCTTTAAACTGTTATTAATTGCACTCTCTAAATTTTTTCCAACAAAACTATTTTGTCCATCCCTCAAATAATTTCTAGATGGTCCCGCAACTTTAGATGCCAGGATAACGTCTTTTCTTTTTTTTGTCTTTTCAAACCAATTTCCAATTATTTTTTCAGTAATTCCGTAAGTATCTTTTTTAGGTGGAACAGAGTAAAGCTCAGCAGTATCCCAGAAATTTACCCCATTATTTAAAGCATAATCCATCTGCTGAAAGGCATCTTTTTCCGTATTTTGTTCTCCCCAAGTCATTGTACCGAGACAAATTGTACTAACATTTAGGTCTGTATTTCCTAATTTTTTATAATTCATAATTTTAAATCATTAGCTATCTATATTTTGACTGCTTGAAAATATAATAAAATATTACTATATATAATTTATGGAATTTAACAGAGATAATATTTTAAATAAAACTGCTACCACCAAAAAAACTGTTGTGATGGATGAAGGCTTAAGAGCCTACATGCTTAAAGTGTATAACTACATGGCAACAGGAGTTTTGCTAACGGGAGTTGTTGCTTTACTGACATTCAAAATGTCAGTAGTCACTGAAGGTGGATCAATAGTTGCTCTTACGGAGATTGGTAATGCAATTTATTTATCAGGTTTAAAATGGATTATTATGTTAGCTCCATTAGGTATAGTTTTTTATATGAGTTTTGGAATCAACAAAATGAGTTCGTCCAAGGCACAAACTGTCTTTTGGATTTTCGCAGGTTTGATGGGACTATCCCTTTCTTCAATATTACTAGTTTACACTGGATTAAGTGTTACTAGAGTATTCTTTATTACTTCGGCGACTTTTGGTGCGATGAGTATTTATGGTTATACTACAAAAAGAGATCTTACAAAATTTGGATCTTTTTTAATGATGGGATTAATCGGAATAATTATCGCTTCTTTAGTAAATATATTTCTCAAATCATCAATGATGTATTTTGTAATTTCAATTCTGGGAGTTTTAATCTTTGTAGGTTTAACAGCATATGACACTCAGAAAATTAAAAATATGTATGTTGCTTCTGATAGTGGAGAAGTTATAGGTAAAAAAGCTATTATGGGAGCTTTAACCTTGTACTTAGACTTCATTAATTTATTCATAATGTTATTAAGATTATTTGGTCAGAGAAGATAATTATTTTTGAAGTTTTTTCCAGTTAGTTTTTTTTAACAAGTCTTCTAAATTATCAGAATTTTTATAAATTACACCTTTAGGATCAGTAATTACATATTTGAAAAGTTTATTATTTGGTTTTAAATTTTTACAAATTTTATAAATCGCATTCTCAGAAGAATTTTTAAACACACTAAAACCTACTTGTTTAGCTGAAATAGATAAACCATAATCTTTCCAAGATCCTTCAGAGACCATTTTTGCATAAAGATTTAATATTATTTTAAGCTCATTTTTTTCAAAAAAAATTTTCTTGTTGTTTACCTCATACTGATTATTAACTATTAACTTTAAATTAGTTTTCATCAAGCTTATACTTATTAATCAATCCTATTTGAAATGCTGTAAAAATAAATGTAATGGGCAATAAACCCCAAACCTTAAAGTTTACCCAAAATTCCTCAGATTGTGTTCTCCATATTAATTCATTTAGTACTGCCAAACTGAAGAAAAAAAATATCCATCTCTTAGATAAAATATCCCATCCCTCATCTTTTAGCTTGATAGAATTCCCAAGAAATTTTTTAAGTATAGGTTCTTTGGATAAAAATTTACCAAATATCAGACCAGATCCAAAAATAATGTTAACAATTGTTGGTTTAATATAAATAAATATTGGATCATCAAAATAAATCGTTAATGCACCAAAAAAGGTTATTAATACTCCACCTATGAGGGGTATCATTGGTATTTTTTTTTCCAAAATCCAAACTAATATTAGAGCAATGATTGTTGCAACTATGAATGGAGGTATTGCTATAATCAGATTTTTCTCACTTTTATAATAAAAAGAAAAAAAAACTAATAATGGTCCAAAGTCTGTGGCAAATTTGATCAAATTTTTATTCATATTTAATATTAACAGATTGGTGAAACAATCAAATTTTTTTTATTGATTTTTTTTAACAAATATCCATATTAAACTAGTGACTGTACAGAAAGCAAAATTTTCAATTGGCGATATAGTAAAACATAGACATTTTGATTTTAGAGGTGTCATTTATGATGTTGATTTTGAATTTAATAATTCTGAAGAGTGGTATCAATCTATTCCAAAAAACGTAAGACCAAGAAAAGATCAGCCATTTTATCACCTGTTAGCGGAAAATGACGAAATAACTTATGAAGCTTACGTATCTGAACAGAATCTCTTAACCGACAATTCAAAAAAGCCAATTAAACACCCTCTTATAAATGAAATATTTTCTGGCAAAAAGGGATCAGGTTACTTTAAACCTTCAAATTAGACTAAAGTCAATTTTTTAACACATTTAGCTCAAATCTTAGACATATGATTTTTTTAGAATAAATTTATTCTGGCCAAGGACACAAATCTTCTTCCTTAATTTATCTCCCTCTGTGTTTTTGGTCAGAAAATCCTCTAGAAAAAATTATAATTATGTTTAAATAAATGGTGATGAAAAATCTTTTTAAGTTAAATAAAATAAGCCTTAGAGCGCAAAAATATATATTCATTCTATTTATTATAGTTTTATCTGTAGGACTATTAGAGGCATTAATCTTGTCTCCCGCAGATTACAAACAAAGTGAAAGTGTGAGAATTATGTATGTACATGTCCCATCTGCTTGGACATCTGTAGGGATATTTTCATTAATTGCTTTTTTATCCTTAGGACAAATGGTTTTTAAAAATAAATATTTTTCGACAATTGCTAAAAGTTTAGCACCTTCAGGACTTATATTTAATATCATTGCGCTAGTTACTGGTGCGATTTGGGGAAAACCTACTTGGGGAACTTGGTGGGCATGGGATGCAAGAATTACATCGATGTTAATTCTTTGTATATTTTACATATTATATATTTTAAGTTGGAGAGTGCTTGAAGATAAAAATAATGTAGAAAAAATTACTTCAATTATATCAATTCTTGGATTGATTAATTTACCTATTATAAAATTTTCTGTTGAGTGGTGGGCAACACTACACCAGCCTGCATCTATAAGTATATCTGGATCTTCTATTCACTCTTCTATGTTATTACCACTTTTTATTATGACTGCGGCATTTGTACTTTTTTCATTTTTAATATTTTTAATGAAATATAATACAGAACTGATAAAGATTAAGAATAAAGGCTTAGATCGAATATGATTAACGAATTATTATTAATGAATGGTTACGGACTATACGTTTGGTCCTCTTTTATTTTCACAGTTTTATGCTTTATAAGTCTTTATTACATTATAAAGACACATCTTGTTAAAGAACAAAATAAATTTAAAATTAAATATTCTCATTTAACAGAAGAAGAAATAGAAACAGTAAAAAAGCAAGAAACATATAGAGAAATTTTAGATTTTAATAATATTTCAAAAATTTAAATTAAAAAACATGATTGGTAAAAAAGTAAAACTTAGGATTACTTTTTTATTATTATCATTCGTAAGTTTAATTTTAATTGTCTACTTAATAATAAAATCTTTAGAAGAAAATGTCGTATATTTTAAATCCCCAACAGAAATAAAAAATTTAAAAGAATTAACAAAAAAAAAAGTTAGAGTCGGAGGCATGGTTAAAAAAGACTCTATAAAAGTTAATTCTGATGAAATAAATTTTGTTATTACAGATTTTAAAAATGATATTAAGGTAGTTTATTCTGGGATAGTTCCAAATTTATTTGAGGAGGAGAAAGGTGTGGTAGCGGAGGGATTTATTCAAGACAGAAAATTCTTTATTGCAAAAAAAATATTAGCAAAGCACGATGAAAATTATATGCCACCAGAAGTGGAGAAAGCGGTAAGAAATAAATAATGCTAAGCCACTTAGGTTTTTATTCTTTAGTGTTTAGTATTTTTTTTTCAGTATGTATAATTTTTTTATCTTCAAGATCAGTTTACAATAAAGTCTCAAAAAATGTTAATATTATTTATAGTTTAATTTTTTTACAATTATTTTTTGTTGTTTTCAGCTTTTCATGTTTAGTTACAGCATTTTTAATTTCTGATTTCAGTAACATCACCGTTTATAATAATTCCCATACCACAAAGCCAATTTTTTATAAATTTTCAGGTGTTTGGGGCAATCATGAAGGAAGTTTACTATTATGGTTATTAGTACTAACATTTTTTTTGTTTTTATTTTTCGTAAATTCCAAAAAACAAGATTTAAAATATAAGTTATTAACTGTAATATTTCAGGAGATCATTATTCTTGGTTTTTTACTTTTCATAATTATCACCTCAAATCCATTTTATTACTTAAATCCAATTCCAAAAGAGGGATTAGGATTAAATCCAATATTGCAAGATCCTGCCTTGGCTATTCATCCACCAATTTTATATTTAGGCTATGTTGGCTCTTCGTTAATTTTCTCTTCATCATTAGCAGCAACTGTAAACAAAAGTGTAAATTCAAATTGGGCTAAAGATGTAAAAATATGGGTTTTTGCATCCTGGATATTTCTAACTTTAGGAATAATGCTTGGTTCAGTATGGGCTTACTACGAATTAGGTTGGGGAGGGTTTTGGTTTTGGGACCCTGTGGAGAATGTTTCTTTGATGCCTTGGTTTTGTTTAACAGCTTTATTGCACACAATTTTAGTTCTTGAAAAAAGAAACTCACTTAAAAATTGGACAATAATATTATCAATAGCAACTTTTTCATTAAGTATGAGTGGAACTTTTTTAGTAAGATCCGGTATTTTAAATTCAATTCATACTTTCGCAAATGATCCGTCAAGAGGATTATTTATTTTAGTTTTTTTATTTTTTTTAATAGTTTTAGCAATAATAATATTTTTTTTATTTACGGAAGACGAAAAAAATACATCAAAAGGTTTTTTTTTAATAAGTAAAGAAAGTGCTGTTTTAATTAATAATTGGTTTATGATGTATTTTCTTTCAGTTGTTTTGATTGGAACTGTATATCCTATTTTTTTAGAAGTCTTCACGGATGAAAAAATATCTGTAGGGGCTCCATTTTTTCAAAAGTTGATGATCCCTTTCTTAATACCTTTTTTTATTTTTATGTCTTTTGGCCCAAGATTAAAATGGATCAAAGACAGTTTAAAAAAATTAAATTATTACCAAATAACGATTTTTATTATCACATTAAGTGCTTCATATTTAATAGTTAAATACTCAGGAGTTAAATATCTTTTCTCTGTTCTATTAATTTCTACATCATTATTTTTAGTGTACAATAGCTTGCGAGATATATTAATAAAATCGATTCAATTTCCTCAAAAAATTTCTCATTTTGCATTTAGCATATTGATATTAAGTATTTTAATTAACGGAATTTATTCTAAAGAATTCAACTCAAATATGAAAGTAGGTGATGAGATTGTATTCATGGATAAAAAAATAAAGTTTAAAAGCATAAATTTTGAAGAAGAGGTTAATTATAAATTATTAAAAGGAAATTTTGAGGTTTCTGAAAAAGGCAAAAGTGCTATGGTGTTTAATCCCGAAATAAGAATATACAATCAACCTGTTATTTCAACAAGCGAGGCAGACATAAAAACAAACTTGTTTAATGATAACTTTATAGTTTTTACTTTAATACAAGAAAGTGAAATATTTAATGTACGATATCAACACAAACCATTTATGGTATGGATATGGATTTCAATAGTATTATTAGCTTTTGGAGGAGCTTTCGCTATATTCAAAAATGAAAAAAAAAATTAACTTTATAATAATATTTTCTCTAATAATATTTATTTTTATTACATTTATTATTGGTCTAAATAAAAATAGCACCTATACCACAGCTAATATTAAAAATGTTAATATTGAAAATTTTAAAAGCAAGGAATTATTTTCTGACGAGATAATTAATTTCATTAATCCAAATTTTAAAAAAAAAATTACCATACTTAATATTTGGGCATCCTGGTGCTTGCCATGTAGAACTGAACATGAATTTTTAATAAACTTATCAGAAAATAAAGAAGTAATATTAGTTGGATTAAACTATAAAGATAAAACTGAAAATGCCAAGTCGTTCTTAAACGAATTAGGCAACCCTTATGAAAAAGTATTAATTGATGATAAAGGTTTAATTTCAATTGAACTAGGTGCATTTGGCGTTCCTGAGACTTATATAATTAATAACCAAGAAAAAAAAATAATTAAAAAATATGTAGGACCAATTGATGAGATTAAATCTAAAGAAATTGAGTCATTAGTTAAGTCATGAAAACCATAAATAAAATTTTTTTGTTTTTAATAACCATAATTTTCTTAGCAAATACGAGTTATGCTAATTTAAAAAATGAAAGGGTAGATAAAATTTCTAAAAATCTAAGATGCTTAATTTGCCAAGGCCAATCAATATATGATTCTCAATCCGATTTTGCATTAAGTGTTAGGGACTTAATAATTAAAAAAATAGATGAGGGTGAGAAAGACGACAATATATATAAATATTTAAAACTAAAGTATGGAGATTGGATCGTGTATGAACCTGAACTTAACAAGAATACTATCTTGCTATGGATATTACCGTTGATTTTGTTTATTTTTGGAGGACTATTAATATTTAGAAAAGTAATTATAAAGTTAAATAAAAATAATGTTTAGAATAATTAATATAATACTTGTTTCGGTGATGTTAGCTTTGCCAATTAAAGCAGAAGATAAGAATTTAGATGATAAAGAACATCAATGGAGTTTTTTCTCTGGAACTTTTGACTTTAGTGACGATGGGGCGAGAGCAACTTTATTTGGTATACAGCATCAAAATGAGAGTCTTTTTCGAGAAAGTTTCTTAGGCACTATATCTCCCATAACTGGATTTATGATAACTGCCGATCAAGCAAAGTACGCGTACACAGGTATACAAGCACATTATAAAATAGGTGCTTTAAATATAATTCCCAGTTTTACACCAGGTTTATACGGTGAGGGAGATGGAAAGGATTTGGGTCACATTATAGAGTTTAAAAGTGAATTACAATTATCATTAGATTTATTTTCTAATTCTGAGTTAGGTTTTTCATATAATCACTTGTCCAATGCTAGTATTGGAGACAAAAACCCTGGGGCAAATAGTTATATGTTTAATTTTATGAAAAAGTTCTAACTAACAGTAATGAGTTTAAAAAATTGCCATAATTTTTCCGATTTTAGAAAACTAGCAAAGAGAAGATTACCATCACCTATTTTTCACTATATAGACGGTGCCGCAGATGACGAAATTACTTATAATAGAAATACATCAGCTTTTAACGATGTTGACTTAGTTCCAAATGTATTAAGGGGAGTGGAAAGTGTTGATTTGTCCACTACTATATTTGGAAAAAAACTTGATTTACCTTTTTATTGTTCTCCAACAGCACTTCAGAGGCTATTCCATTACGATGGTGAGAGAGCAGTAGGTAGGGCTGCACAAAAATTTAATACAATGTTCGGTGTTTCTGCACTAGCGACTGTTAGTGTAGAAGAAATATCTTCACTAATAGATACTCCTAAAATGTTCCAATTTTATTTTCATAAAGACAGAGGTTTAAATGACTCTTGTCTTGAAAGAGCCAAAGCTGCTAAATTTGATGTAATGGCATTAACAGTTGATACTATTACAGGCGGTAACAGAGAAAGAGATTTACGTACAGGATTTACATCTCCACCTAAATTAACTTTAGCTAGTTTATTTAGCTTCGCAACAAAACCAATGTGGGGAATAAATTATTTAACAAAAGGAAAATTTGAATTACCACATTTGCAAGATTACGTAAAAGAGGGAACAAGCACCAACACATCTATAGGTAATTACTTTTCAACTATGTTGGATCAATCTATGAATTGGAATGATGCTGAAAAATTGTGTTCTCAATGGGGAGGTCATTTTGCCTTAAAAGGTGTAATGAGTGTTGAAGATGCTAAAAGAGCAGTGGATATTGGTTGCACGGGAATAATGGTATCAAACCATGGAGGAAGACAATTAGATGGATCTAGATCTCCATTTGATCAACTAGCTGAAATAGTCGATGCTGTTGGAGATAAGTTAGATGTTATTTGTGAGGGTGGTTTTCAAAGAGGTACGCACATGCTTAAAGCTTTATCTTTAGGTGCTAAAGCTTGTGCTGGAGGAAGATTATACCTTTACGCTCTAGCAGCAGCAGGTCAAGCAGGTGTTGAAAGAGCTTTAGGTCAATACAAAAGTGAATTAGAAAGAGATATGAAATTAATGGGTTGCACAAAAATAAGCGACCTGAGTAGAAATAATCTAAGATTTAGATAATCATGAACATAAATGATTGTTTAAACTATGATGATTTTAGAAAATTAGCAAAAAAAAAACTACCAGCACCAATTTTTCATTATATTGATGGTGGTTCAGATGACGAGGAGACATTAAAAAGAAATACTGAGGCATTTGATGATTGTGATTTAGTTCCAAAGGTCTTAGCAAATGTTGGTAAACCAAATCTTTCAACTACAGTTTTTGGAAGAAAAATAAGTATGCCAATATTTTTATCTCCAACAGCGATGCAAAGATTATATCACCCAGAAGGGGATAATGCTTCAGCAAGGGCTGCAGAAAAATTTGATACTTTCTATAGTATGTCTACAATGGCTAATACAACCATTGAGGAAATAGCCAATGTTTCGAGTGGCCCTAAAATTTTCCAATTATATATTCATAAAGACAAATCAATTACTGATGATTTAATTGATAGATGTAAAAGAGCAAATTTTGACGGGCTATGTTTAACTGTTGATACTATTGTTGCTGGTAATAGAGAAAGAGATCATAGATCTGGATTTACGACGCCTCCGAAGTTAGGTTTAAAAAGCATTATTAGTTTTGCAAGTAAACCTAAATGGGTATTTGATTATTTAGCAAACAAAAAATTTGAGTTATCTAATGTTAAAAATAAAACTGAAAAAGGTACAAATATTACAAAGTCCGTAATACAATACATAAATGAACAGTATGACCCAGGAATGAACTGGAATGATGCAGAGTATGTTATTAAAAGATGGGGAAAGCCTTTTGCAATAAAAGGTATCATGAGTGTAGATGATGCAAAGAAAGCTGTAGATATAGGCTGTACCGCAATTATGGTTTCAAATCATGGTGGAAGACAGCTAAATGGATCAAGATCTCCATTTGATCAAATTAAATTAATTTCAGATGCTGTGGGAGATAAAGTAGATATTATTCTTGATGGTGGCATTAGAAGAGGAACACATGTGTTAAAAGCCTTAGCAGCAGGTGCAAAAGCTTGCAGTTTTGGAAAAGCTTTTCTCTTTAGTCTAAGTGCCGGAGGCCAAAAAGGCGTAGAAAAACTGCTACAAAATATGCGTGACGAAATTGAGAGAAATATGATATTGATGGGATGCAAAAATTTAAAAGATCTAGATTATTCAAGATTAATATTTAGGAGGTAAAAGTGAGTATAGAATTAGCAAGCGCATTAAACAGATTAGGTACAGAGAGCGCATTTACAGTTTTAGCAGAGGCAAAAAAATTAGAAGCACAAGGTAAGCCAATGATACATTTAGGCTTAGGCCAACCAGATTTTAAAACCCCAAAGCATGTTGTAGATGCAGCAAAAAAAGCGTTGGATGACGGACATCATGGCTATGTAATGTCTAATGGTATCCCAGAGTGTAGAGAGGCAGTTTCTAGAAAGCTAAAACAACTTTATAATGCAGACGTTGATGCTAATAGAATATTAATAATGCCAGGCGGCAAACCTACTATGTACTATGCAATCATGTGTTTTGGTGAACCAGGAGCTGAAATTATTCATCCTACACCTGCATTCCCAATTTATGAATCAATGATCAATTACTCTGGTGCTAAAGCAGTTCCATATGATCTTACTGAAGACAAAGATTTAAAATTTAGTGCAGATAAAATTTTATCATTAATAACTGATAAAACCAGATTACTAATCTTGATAAATCCAAATAATCCCACAGGCAGTTTTGTTGAAAAACCTGAAATTGATAAACTTGCTGAAGGTCTGAAAAAACATCCAAAGGTTACGATCTTAAGTGATGAGATATATAGTAGACAAATTTTTGATAATAAAGAAATGCCAACATTTTTTAATTATCCAGAGTTAAGAGATAGACTTATTGTTCTTGAAGGATGGAGTAAAGCCTACTCAATGACTGGCTGGAGGTTAGGTTGGAGTTTCTGGCCAGAACATTTAGTCGAGCATGTAAACAAACTATTAATTAATAGTGTATCTTGTGTAAATGCAGCTGCGCAGTATGCAGGAATTGCTGCTTTAGATGGCCCAGATGATTCAATACATGCAATGATGGAAAAATTTACACAAAGAAGAAAACTTATTCATGAAGGCTTAAACAGCCTACCAGGTGTTGAATGCAGTTTGCCAGGAGGAGCATTTTATGCTTTTCCAAAAGTGATAGAAACTGGAATGAATGGTTCAGAATTTTGTAAAAGAGCAATGCATGAAGCTGGAGTAGCCATAGTACCAGGAACAGCATTTGGTAAAACTTGTAATGATTACGTAAGATTTAGTTTTGCTGCGTCAAGAGACGATATTTCCAAAGCTTTGGATAATATCAAAAAAATGTTGGGTTAAACAAATTTTTCTTATAAGTTAGCTTCTATTATATTTAATATGAGCATAGTATCAATTGAAACAGAACTTAAAAGTATTTTTAAGGAGAGATACTCAACTTCTGTGTCGACTAGAACAAATTATTCTCGAGGTGAAGATACATATGACCCGGTCCTCTCTAAAGCAGTAATTTTTCCTAAAACCAATGAGGAAGTTTCTACAATATTAAAACTTTGCAATGAAAGAAAAGTTCCAATAGTGCCTTTTGGAACCGGCACTTCCTTGGAGGGAAATGTTGTTGGTAATTTGGATGGAATAACAATCTCTCTTGAAAAAATGAATAAAATTTTAAGTGTCAATGTTGGAGACTTTGATTGCAGGGTTCAAGCTAATGTTACAAGAGAACAATTAAATGAGTATTTAAGAGAAGACGGAGTATTTTTTCCAATTGATCCAGGTGCTAATGCAGCTATTGGTGGTATGGCGGCCACATCAGCCTCAGGAACTATGGCAGTTAAATATGGCACAATGAAAACTGTTATAACAGGTTTAACGGTAGTTCTGCCTAATGGAGATATCATTAATACCGGAGGCAGAACCAAAAAAACTTCAGCAGGGTATAATTTAACCAACCTTTTTATAGGTTCAGAAGGGACTTTAGGTATTATAACTGAAATACAATTAAGACTATCTCCTATACCCGAAAGCATAATGAGTGCAGTATGTCACTTTCCAACTTTAGAAGACGCAGTAAGAACTGCACAAGAAACAATTCAATACGGAATTCCAATAGCAAGAATTGAAATGCTCAACAAAGATCAAATGGATATAAGTATAAATTACTCTAAACTAAAAGATGTAAATGTTGAACCAACATTATTTTTTGAATTCCACGGTTCAGAAGTAGCAAATAAGGAATCTATAAAGATTGTGGAGGATTTATCTAATAATAATAAAGGAAGTAAATTTAAATGGGCATCAGATCTTGAGGAAAGAAACAAGCTTTGGCAGGCCAGATGGGACGTTTATTATTCAGTTAAAGCTTTAGTAGATAATGGAAGAGTATACTCGACTGATGTTTGTGTTCCAATTTCTAAAATAACTGAATGTGTGAATTTTGCAGAGCAAGAAGTTAACAAGGTTGGCTTAAGAGCACCAATGGTTGGTCATTTGGGAGATGGAAATTTCCATGTATTATTTCCTTACAATCCAAATGATAAAGAAGCATACAAAAAAATTAGAGAATTTAGTAACAAACTGATTGACAAAACTTTAGAGTTAAAAGGTACAATTACCGGAGAGCATGGTGTGGGATTGCATAAAAAAAGCTATCTTTTAAAAGAGCATCCAGATAACATACCATTAATGAAAACTATTAAGAGAAGTGTAGACCCAAACAATATAATGAATCCAGGAAAAATATTCGATTTAAATTAAATAATGAAAAAGATATTAGTAACAAGAAAGCTGTTAAGATCAAACGAAGACAAATTAAAAAGTTTATATGACGTGAACCTAAATTTAAATGATGAGCTTTATTCTCAAGATAAACTAATTGAACTTAGTCAAGGATGTGATGGTATTTTATCAGCATTAACAGATAAACTTGACGAGCAAACTATTAGTAAGCTTCCTGATAGTATTAAGATACTGTCAAATTTTGCTGTAGGTTTTGGTAATATAGACTTAGAGGCAGCAAAGAAAAGAAATATTGCAGTCACTAATACACCAGAAGTTTTAACTGATGCAACCGCTGAAATTGGAATTTTGTTAATTTTAGGTGCTTGTAGAAGAGCGTCTGAAGGTATAGAGGGCGCTAAAGCATCTAATTGGAAATGGTCTGCGGATTATTTAATAGGCAAACAATTAACAGGAGCTCGGTTAGGAATATTAGGCATGGGCAGGATAGGTCAAAAAATTGCACATATTGCTAGATCATTAGGAATGATAATTCATTATCACAATAGATCAAAGTTAAGTAATGATAAAGAGCAAGGAGCAATTTACCATGATAATCTAGATAGTTTATTATCTGTCTCAGATGTATTGTCAGTATGTTGTCCTGCATCTAAAGAGACAGTTAATTTAATTAACAAAGATGCTTTAGAGAAATTACCAAAAGGGGCAGTTGTTACCAATGTTGCTCGAGGTGACATTGTAGATGATGAGGCTTTAATTGATGCTTTAGATAGAAGAAAAGTTTACGCAGTAGGTTTAGATGTTTATAAAGGTGAGCCAAATCTAAATCCTGGTTATATGAAACATAAAAGTGCATTTATATTGCCTCACCTAGGAAGTGCCACGAAAGAAACTAGAACTGCTATGGCTAATTTAGCTATTGATAATTTAACTGAATATTTCAATACAGGTGCTTGCAAGAATAAAGTAAACTAAAAAATTAATAATTACTACTCAAGGTTGTAAATAATTTATAATAAGTCTATTTAGCATAGGACTCTTCAATCCTTTTGTGCTTTAATTATTTTTAGTTAATTAACTATAGAGGAGAGAAGAATGATTAAATCTAAAAAATCTTTGAAGGGCAAAACTCCTTCAAGAAGAAAGTTCTTCAAGACAGCAGCAGCAGCCGGTGTTGCAGCAGTCGCAATGCCTTACGTAAATTTAGGTGCAGCTCAAACCTTGAAAATGCAAGCAGCATGGCCAAGTGGAGCTAACATATTTTTCGAAATGGCAGGAGACTATTGCAAAATGGTTAGCGACATGTCTGGAGGATCTCTAAAAATTGATCTACAACCTGTCGGAGCAGTTGTAAAGACCAGTGAAATTGGTCAAGCTGTGAGTTCAGGTGCCGTTGATATGGGTCACTGGGTAACTGCATACTGGTATGGAAAAAATCCAGCTGCATCTTTATTCGGAACAGGTCCATCTTACGGGATGTCATCTCAAGAAGTAATGGGATGGATGGAATATGGCGGAGGAAGAGCACTGTATGAAGAGACTATTGCAAAAGTAGGTTTTGATTATACTGGCGTATTTCATATGCCAATGCCAGCACAACCATTTGGTTGGTTTAAGAAAAACGTAACTAAAGTATCTGATGTTAAGGGTATGAAGTATAGAACAGTTGGTCTTGCTACTAACGTTCTTACTGCAATGGGAATGGTCGTAAGACAGTTACCAGGAGGTGAAATTCAGCCAGCAATGAAAACTGGTTTGATTGAGGCAGCTGAGTTTAACAACCCAACTTCAGACTCTCAATTTGGTATGCAAGACGTTTCTAAGCATTATCACTTAGGAAGCTTCCACCAATCACAAGAGATGTTTGAAATACCAATTAACAACAAAT
>Ga0160422_10001160_pt1 | contig 16409 bp, 27 predicted proteins | sample Fk160mmetaG_FD_108192 | JGI IMG/M metagenome (GOLD analysis project Ga0160422, IMG submission 108192) | Marine microbial communities from the Central Pacific Ocean - Fk160115 60m metaG | ecosystem: Environmental > Aquatic > Marine > Oceanic > Photic zone | place: The Central Pacific Ocean... | reverse complement strand
TTTAAACATTTCTTCAGATGATGGTTCTTTATTATTCTCTATTACAGACTCAAGAAATACTCTCGATCCATTTTCTTGTTTAGCAGTTTCTATTGCACTAGTTGCCATTATTATATCTTATGAAATTTTTGCGTGGGGTGCGAATCTATCACCGACTTTCATACCAAGATGTAAAAGAGCAATCCAAAAATCTGCATAATCTTGAGCAGTTTTATAATTTTTAATAGCATCATAATAAAAATCAATTTGCATTAATTTTGTCATAGCAATTTGTGGTTTATTATCCCTATAGAAAATCGTAAGATATTTATTAAAATCATCAAATGATGGCCAAGATGAACTCTTAGTTTTTGTTTTTACAAACTCATATTTTTTCTCCCATCCCTTTACACCATCTACACCATCCCAAAAAAGATCAGCATTTTTGGGATATTTGGTATGATCATTTGCAAATTCATTTGAACTACCTTTTGCTGTTAAAAGTTTTTCTACTAGTTTAACAGGTGCTTGTCCTCCTTGAGCAGCAGTTCCTTTAACTTGAGTATTAAAAGAAAGATTACCAGGTTTCTTTTTATCATTCAAGTTTATATTCATAGTATGAGTTGCAGCAAATTTAATATATGTAGTAACTTTATCTTCCTGAACAATATTATCAACTTGCAAATCAATATCAGACATCTTAAGTTCTACAACTTCTGCTAACTTCATTGTTTTAGGACTAATATTCATCTCCTCTATATGAGCACCAGTACCTTCTATCTTTTTAAGAGATATTCCTACAAGTTTTGATTCTGTCATCAAATTAATTAACAGATTATTTAATTTACTCAATCTAGGATCACCTTCATCTAATTTAAAAGCCTCATCTATCGCCTTATTAACCCCTGTCTTATCATATACTGCCCAGATATCAGAAGGGTTCCATGTAGTATAATCTCCTACTAATTTTCCTTCATTTGTTTTAACTTTTTTAATAAATACTGACCAAAATTTAACCCAATCTTGGTTATGATATTCAAATCTACTCCACTTAGAAGGTGCATACTTTTGCATAAAGAAAAGATCTTGTTGATTAAAAAAAGTATTCATCCAATCATCTACTTTATCTCTATGATCTCCAACATTCTTTTTTGCAGTTTTTCCACTAAAAGTATCTCTTATATCTTTCATAAGATCAGTATCTTTTCTCATATCTGCTATACTTTTATATCGTTTATTCCTTTCTAAAACATTATTGAATACATCTGTTGTTCCTTTCTCTTGATATTGAGTAGGAGTTTGTTTTCTACCCTCTTCAGGAGGTTTCCTTTCATTAAAATTTACATCAAAACTAACATTTTTTCCTTTAACTACTCTTCCAACTTTAATTTTATCAGTATTAATATCCCCAATAACTCCAAATTGTTTCTCTAAATGTGCTTTTATTTTTTTAATACTATCTTCTTTAACTTCAGATTGATATTCAACATTAATTACCTTTGTCTTAGGTTCCACTATCATAAGATCAACAAGTTTACCAGACTGTAATGATTTTATTTTTTTATTTAATTCATTGGTAACTTTAGTGGGAGTGCTTCCAACCGATGATACTGCCATATCAATCCTCCGCCTGTGCTCTCTCCTTCTCCATGCGTTTCGTCTCTATAGCTTTACGTCTATCTTCCCTCTCTCTTTCTAAATCCTGTTTGATTTCATCCTTTATTGCCTCTTTCTTCTTTCTTTCTGCCTCTGCTTCATCCTTTGCTGCTTGGGCTGCATCTCTTTGTGCTTTTCTCTTTGCTTCCCACTCTCTCTTTTTCTCTGCAGCAGCTTGATTAGCAGCATCATTCTTTTCTTTCTGAGCAGCAAAACTTGCCGAAGCGTCAGAAGAAACCTGAGCACCTTTCTCTTTGGATCGTGCTAAGGTTTCTCTTTGTCTTTGTGCTAATGCTGCTCTTCTTTGTTCTATATTTTCAGAAAACTGATCGAAAGATTTCATCTCTTCTTAAAGTAATGTTCTACCACTTCTAACTGATCATGATAACGTGCTATCTTATCTAGTTCAACTTGAATTGCTTCAGTGATATCTGAGTGCTCTCCAATACCCATTGGATGTTCAAGATAAACTTCCACGTTTGCCTTATGCTTTGCGATCTCACCTTGTGCGTGAGCTTTCACTGCTGTTAATAATTGATCTCTCATGTGTAACATTACAACCTCATAATCTAGGATTATTTATAGATCTCCTTCTGCACGATTTTCCGACTTGTGAACATCAAACTCACCACCAGGATAACGTGCTTTAAGTTTTTCAACATTCATCTCAATAATTTCATCAAATGATGTGTCAAGTGCCATACATGCTTGTGCAATATACCAACATATATCACCTAGTTCTCTCTTCATATGAAAGACATTATCTTCATTATATGGTTTACCTTGAAGGATAATCTTCTTTACTACTTCTGTAAACTCACCTGCTTCAGCAGTTAAACCAAGTGCAGCAGTAATTAGTGGAGGGATATTACAGTCATCCTCCAACTCCAAATTATTCATACGAGTAAGAAGTGCTGCATAATCACGACTCTCATTACTCGTTACACCTTCAACAAAATCAAGATACCTATCAGTATCAACAGTTTTCTTACCTTTGATGCTATTCAAAAATTCAACACGTTCAATTGACATTCTTTGCCTCCACTAATGCAGATGATTTACTAAGTTGTTCTATTGCTTCTAGAACTTCAGGAGTTTCTTCCCAACTCCATTCCTGATTATGCTGTTCGTTTTTCTTTTCTATTTTGTGTGTTCTTAAAGTCATGATTGATCAAATTTAAAATCTTTGAAAGACTTCTTTGGTTTTTCCTTAAAATTATACTCTTCATCTTGTCCACTGTCAACTATATCTTCTTGAGCACTTTGCTCACAGTCATACAATCTCATCTTGGCACGATCAATACCTACTACAAATCGTTTGAAAACAGTAGGATCATTATATCTATTCTTTAATTGCTTCACCATTATCTGATTCAACCCTTCCAACTCTTCTGTAGAAATAAGGGCAAACATAAGGTCAGCAGTAGCAGGGAGTCCAAAAGATTCAGAGGTGTCAGTAAGGTCCACATCGCTACTGCCGTAGCCGCTACGAGTAGTTTGAGTGGCAGATACAATCGGAAGGTTCGTCTCAACTGCGAGACCCCGTAGTTCTTCTGCGATTGCTTTGATGTAGGAGTAGGAGTTGACATTTCCATTTGCTCTATACCTAGATGAGGCACAGATATTAAGATAATCTATGAATATTATATCAGGTCTGAATGATTTTTTCAATGCCAGTTCATTTAGAAGAGATCTAAAATGTGCTGAATGTGCAGATGCAGTAGGATACTCTTTTATAATTAAGGTTCCTTGAGTCTTCTTAGCAAGATTAGTTACCTTATTCTCAAACATTACTTTAGGAAGATCTGTTATATCTTGTATTGGAACATTAAGTAAATTAGCATCGATCCTCTCCGCAATCTTTTCCTCTGCCATTTCGAGAGTGATGTAGAGGACGTTTTTTCCCTGGAGCAAAGCTGAGCTTGCCACATGACACATGAATAAAGACTTTCCAACCCCTGTGCCAGCAAGAGCAATGTTGAGAGTCTTATTCGGTAAACCCCCTTTCGTAATTTTGTCAAAGTATTCGAGGTCGAACGGTATCTTGTCTTCCTTCCTATGGTACGATTCGTATCTTGCTTCATAATCGGTTAAGTAATCATGTCCTACATTACTATCGAAAGACACAGCCAAAGCATCACTGAGAATAGCAGGAATAGCATCCCTTCCTTTAGTGTCATCCTTTCCATCTGCTAATTGTATAGACTCCATCAATGCCAAATATATAGCACGATCTCTACACCATTTCTCAGTTGTATTAACTAACCATTCAAACTCTGATAATTTATCATCTAAAGAACCAATTAAATTAGTAATTTCTTTAAATGAATCATCTGTAATATCTTGCCTTTTCTCTGCTTCAATACAAAGTATTTCTTTTGTGGCAGGTTTATTATACTGCTCTACAAATTTTATTATCTCTTCAAAAACAATCTTCTGATTTCTATCTTCAAAATAATCTGCTTTAAGAAAAGGGATAACCTTACGAACATACTCCTCATTATGAAGAAGGTTTCGGAGTATCAGAAATTCAACCGTTTCCATGTGGCATATCAAAAACAAAGGTTATCCTAGTGTTATCACCAAGATTCACAGCACCATGTGGCATCTTATTATTAAACCACAATAGAGTGCCTGGGTCAACTATAACAGTTTCATTTCCAACAAAATATTGATACTGTCCTTGGATGGATAAATGGTATCTATCCCTAGTCAAATAATAAGTTCCCTCATCTATATGAGCACCAACATACCCATCAATAGGAAGAGAAAGGAACCCACATCTATGAATATCTCTATTAGGTATCTCTTCTTTTATAATTCTAATAATTTCGGTGTGTCTTTGGTATGCTGAAGTTGGAACATTAAGTTCAGAATCTCCTACAAAATCTTCCTTATTTTTTACTGCTCCCATTATCAATTGAAGATTACCTACATCAATATCATCATATCCTCGATCAATTAAACTTTCAGCATCCTTTCTTTGATTACCCCAATCTTCTTTACTGTTTTTAATTTGATTTAATACTGATGATACATCTATTCCTTTTTTTAAAATCTTTATATTATTCATGATCCATAACTAAATTCGTTTTGTGCAATCTCATCTAAAGCTTGCATTACATCATTGGTAAAGTAAGTCTCTGGTTCGGCAAGAATCTGTTTTGCATATAACTTTTTACCACCAATTTCGTATCTTCCTGCGACATTCTTCCATAGTCCTCCGATCTCACCGAGTTCCAATAGACCGTAATAACGATCAAGACCACGATCATCATAGAATAAACGTATTTCAACTTGTTTATTCTCTTTACTTAAACGACTTTTTGCCGTCTTAGCTTTAATAAGGTTACCAACAACCTCCGTCTTATCCTTTTCTTTTTTCTTTGAAAGATAAATGATCGTAGACGCGGCGTATTTGAGACCAGAGCCTCCTCCCATTTCTTTAGTAGGGACATAAGATCCAATGACATCGTAGGTATGGTTTGTAACTATGAGTGGAATGTTTGCTTGACCCAACTTTAAAGTGAGCATTCTAAATGCGCCTTTGACCAATTGAGATTTGGTCATGTCTCGAACTTGTTTATCGTTCAAGGCATCAGTTATTTCCTTTTCGGTGGAAAGCATCCCTAGAGAATCTAACACAAACATACATGGTTTGCGATCCTCTATGGGCATTTGTAGATATTTATCAACTGCCTTAAGTGCCTTGGTTCGGAATTCCTCAATAGTAACAACATTAACAACAACAAGTCTGTTTAAATCAATGCCACGAGACTCAAGTAATGATTTATTAACTGCGGCTTCAGTATCAAAATAGAGACAATAACTATCAGGATTAGACTCAAGAAAATTTTTAACCACTGCGAGAGAGAAGAAAGTTTTTCCTGTACTACTTTCACCAGCAATAGCAGTAATCTTGTTGCTAGATACACCACCAAATATGCTACCTGAAACCAATCCGTTAAAGATGAACGAACCTGTGTCCACATAGCTTTCAGTTTCGTCAATATCGGATGCGAGTTGGGTGTACTCATTTCCTATCTCCTTAACAATTTCTTTCAGAAAATCCATGTTTAAAATATACGAACGTTAGTGGCAAGACCAAGTTTCTTTAATACTACTATATGATACCACGTTAAGTCAATCTGTCCACGTTGTAATCCTTGTTTAGCAGAACTTGGATATGCATGGTGATTATTGTGCCAACCCTCACCAAAGGTTAATACTGCTACCCACTTATTATTACGGGAACTATCCTCAGTATCATATGGTCTTTCTCCCCATGTATGAGTTGCAGAATTGACCAACCATGTTACATGATACACTACAGCTAACCGTAAAAAGATACCCCATAACACATAAGACCATCCACCTAAACTGAAAAGAAAAAAACCTAAAGGAATTTGAAGTAATAGAAAATACTTATCCAACCATCTAAAGTAAGAATCTTTTCTCAGGTCTGCAGTATATCTATATGCTTCTTTCTCAGCAGGAACATCAACAAACATCCATCCTATATGACTCCACCAAAATCCTTTATTCATATCATGTGGATCTTCATTAGTATCTGAATACTTATGATGTTGTCTATGTATTCCTGCCCATGTGATAGGACCATACTCTGCACTTAGTGCTCCACATGTAGCAAAGAATCTTGCTAACCATTGAGGAACTTTAAATGATCTATGTGATAATAACCTATGATAACCTAGAGTGACACCAAGACATGCTGTTACCCAATAGAGAATAAAAAGAGTTGCCACTGATCCCCAACTCCAAAACTGGGGAAGCAATGCAACTCCTGCAAGTAAATGTATTACCAGCATGAATATAATAGTTGGCCACTTTACCATAATCCTCCACGATAAAGCATTTTCTGAAATAGGGAATTGCCCTTATGGACATTTTCTTCCCAGTCATTTGCTGAGTTTTCATCAGCAGCATCAGAAATATACTTCCAACTTCTGAACTTTACTCCTTCTTTGTGACAGGTTTTAGCAATAGCATATGCTTCCATATCTACAATATCACAAGCAATTTCTGGTTTAGATGTTGCAAATTTGTCTCCACTTCCACACACTACACCATGTTCACCTATTATTATACCATCCTCAAAGGGAGTTTGTCCAAGCTCACATTGTAATGCTCTCGCATCCATGTCTCTATCCACGTATCCAGTCACTTCTACGAGACCAGTAACATCACTTACAGTTCCAGCAGAACCAAAGTTGATAATAAAATTATGACCATCTCTAATCGCTTTCATTGTAGCAATCGCGGCATTTACTTTACCACATCCACTTAAGTAAATTGGATATCCTTGTATCCCCTCTGCCTCTTGTGGAAGAGCAATAACAAGTGCTGCCATCAAATTACCATACCTCTTTCTTCCCGAAGAATTTTCTTATATGGACCGTCTTGATTAAGATCACGCACTTCTTTAATTTCTTTTAAAAGATGATAGAGTCTAGCATCACCACCAAGCGAAAGAGCATTAATGATTGTTGCCAAATCTTTATCGTTAATAGGTAAGTCCATTTAGGTAAAAAATGCCTCTAAGGTTACAGTTTTTTCTACATTCCAACCAATCGCATCAAGTATGATTTTGAGTGGTTCTAAGAAAGATTTGTCAAATTGTAGATCGTAATCAACATACTTGTCAAGACCGATCTCACTAGGAAAGTCCTGAATAAACGAAATAATATTCTCATGAATAATATTAGGTTTTTTCAGGTAACAGAATTTGACTTTCTCTCCATTTTGAATGAGGGAATACTTATTATCTAACTTATGTTTTTTGACATAATGGTTATACAATAATGCACCCCGTATATGTATAGGAGTTCCTTTTGCATATATTGTAGCATGTGCTTTATACTTTTCTACATCAGATGCAGATCGAGGGAATGCAATATCTTCAGGTGGAAGTTTCTTAAAATCCTTACGAGACTTTTCAATAAAGTCAATAACCTCATCTTCTGTTCCGTTCATCATTATCTTTAGGGCATCCTTAATCATAGTTCTACAAGGTGCAGGAGTAGAGGATTTAACTGCCTCAATACCCATCATCTTTAACTTAGGTTCTTCATAACGAACACCCTCACTATCCCACACATTTAAGATGTATCTCTTCTTGGCAGTCCATATACCACGTTCAGCAATGTTCTCCCTCTTCATGAACATCTTCTGATCATAAGCATTTACGTAGTCGGCCAACGCTTGGTAAGAACCCTCAATAAAAGGCTCAAATTCAGTTTCACACACCTTGTTAAGGAACCCAACAACGCCTTCATTAGTTTTCTCTCTTCCCTCGTATACACGGTCAACCAAAGGACCAAGATTAAGGTAGATGGAATCAGTATCCGAAGCAATAACATAATCAACATCCTCAGTTTTTAAGATCTTATTGATCTTTGTATTCATTTTATTCTCTATCCAACGTATGGATACTTGGCCAGACAAAGTAATTGCTTCTGCATTAGCAAGTTTGTAATACCTGAAGTACTGATTGCCGATAGCACCATAAGCACTATTAAGGGCGATCTTCTTCGCCATCTGGATATTGTTACACCTAGCAATCTCTTTTGTGAGGGCATCGGACGGATTCTTTTCATACTCCTGTTTTGCCTGTAGCATCTTCTTCTTGAAGACAACACGATCTCCATACATCTTGTCCATGAGTTCAGGAAGGAACCCACGCACATCCTTCCTATATTGCGCTCCATTCGCACAAACTGCATAATCTCCATCAAATTTACACTCCTGATTTAAGATCCTTTCAACGCTCGCACTGGCATGTCTAGTTTCCCTGATGGTCTCTGGGGAAATGTTGTATTGCATAATAAGATGAGGATACAAGCTATTGAGGTCAAAACTAACCACCCAATCATACTTTCCTGGTTTCGGTTCCTTGACATAAGCACCTGCATACTTTTCGTTTTTTGCTGATCTATTCTTGGGAGGAATTACTATATTCCTCTTCTTCAAATAGTTATAAATGATGGTGTCCCACATTCTTACTTGATAGAACACATCATTATAATTAACCTTGGCTTCGTATGCCATAGTAAGAGCAAGCTCAATAAGCTTCATCTTACCTTCAAGACGGTCAACAAGTTCAACGTCAATTATATTATACTCAATATACTTCTGCCAACCCTTTGTGTAGAAGTCCTTAAAAGTATCAAACTCAGAGTGATCAAGTTTCTTTTGCCCAAGTTCTACCTGTGCAATATAATCCAAACGATATGATTCCTGTGCCTTATAAGTAAACTTCTTATACAAATCAAGATAATCTAACTGACATACACCACCAACATCAAATGTTATATGTCTACGTCCTTTGATAAATGTTTCTCCTTCAGACACTAGACCCCAAGGAGAAAGTCTCTTCATCAACTTCTCACCTAGAATACGTTGAATGCGTCTAGCAATATATGGAATATCATAAAGTTGTATGTTCCATCCAGTAATAACATCTGGAACATCTTCCATCCAGTAATTGATGAATGATGATAAGAGTTGGTGCTCTGTTGGACAGTGATGATATGTTACATCTTTCCTATTATTCTTAAAGGGTTTGCTACCCCAAGTAGTAATCTGCTTAGTTGTGTAATCCTGTATTGAGATTGCCAAGATCTCTTCAGCGCAAGATTCAACGTCTGGGAACCCGTGCTCAGACGCAACCTCAATATCCAAAGTAACAAGTTTAATTTGAGATATGTCAAACTTGATTTCATCATCTGGGTATTTCTCTGAGATATATTGGTAAATATACCTGTCATTCCCATATATCTCAAAGTTCTCAATATCTTCATACTTCTTATAGAACTCACGACAATCCCTAACCGTGCCTGGATTAATTGCTTCAACTACTTCTCCATTTAACGTTTTGTATTTGGTATTCTTTTTAGATTTGACAAATAGAGTTGGAAAGAACTCATCACGATGTTCATACCTTCTACCATTCTCAACTCCACGAACCAGAAACTGGTTCCCGATTAGTTGGACGTTGGTATAGAATTTCATTTAGTAAGATCTAGGTATTTTTCAAGCAAAGTTGGGGTTGGATCTGCAAGAGTAAGTATCTTGTCAGAACTAATCATGAATATATCATCCTTAGTCACAGAAAGCAACCAGGGTTCTAGAGTTTGATCTTCCTTTAGAATAAAGGGGTTTACCATTTTACAATCGGGTTCTCCTATATCAATAGCAGCAACCTCAACTAACTCACTTATCAGAATCTGATTTGTTGTTAGATACAGAATTTTTACTGTTTGGTCCATTTACTACATCCTCAATGTACATTTCTTTTAATTTTGCTGTGGGTTCAACCATTGTAATCAACCAATCAGCAGTCACAGGAATTTTTGTTTCTGATGATAAAGGCATCCAAGGAAAAAGAGATACCTCAAATCCTGCTTTTTTTGTATTACCATCTGGTGCTTGTGATTGAGGATTTCTCATTTTAACAACGCATGGTTTGTCAAAAAAGTATCCAACAACTTTACTATTTGGTTCATCATCACCAACTCTCATTTCAGTGATGTCGGTAATAATATCTTCTCCCGATTTAAGGAGAGCCAATTTAATTGTCATAATTTAAACCCAACGTGTGACTGTCAATTCAATAGAGTTGTCATCCATCTCCCACTCCTCTTCTACTTTAAATCCCATTTCCTTAACTGTGTTATGCACAGTCATTCTAGCATACTGTTGTGTAATTTTGTCAACAAATCTCTTTGGTGGAATGGGATCTTTCCAAGTTTGTATATCTGTAACTAATTCATATACCCCTTCTTTATTTAAACGGAATCCAATATCATCACCTATAGAAACATCAACCTTTACTTTTTCATGTTGATGATCAAGAGGATTTACCAATTCCTGATCTTCCTTAACATCATACTGCAAAAGTTCTAATGCTTCAAGTAGTTGTGGTTTGTGTTTGATCTTCGTTTTGATTGTGCTGAAGTGTGACATTTTCCTGTTTGTAGTATTCTGGTTTACGTTCTATGTAAGTAACTTCACCAAGTTTTTCTTCTATAGATTTAGTTAGGTCTTGACAGGCATTACCGACAACACCAACAACTTCTTCTGAGACTAATCCATCTTGTCTAATAGAAAATTTAAGTGTTTGTTTTTTAGGCATGATTAAAAATTCTTAGGATGGGTTGTTACATCACCATGTATCTCACCTATATCATCTATATGTGCATGATCTATCTTTTCAATATGTAGGTGCTCCAATGCTCCAGCAATTCTTTCTAGTGCATTAGCAATCCTAGTGAACTCTTCACTCATAATAAAATAATCATTTGAATATATTATAGCAATAAAAAAGACCCCTGTAAAGGGGTCTTATCCATCTCGAACTCAATTGTATTTATAGATACTCTTTTCGAGAATGATGTTCTGGAACTATTTTATTCAACTCCACGGTGAGGAGTCCATCTTCAAACTTGACGGATCCAACCTTTGTATCATCGGTGATCGTCCAAATACGTTGGAAGGAACGTTGGGCAAGTCCTTTATGGACAAATTCTCCAACATTTTTTGATTCTTCTTTTTTGCCTTCCACATATAGTTTTCCAAACTCCGTATAGACTTTAACTTCATTTTTCTTGAAGCCTGCCAACGCAATTTCCAATTTCGATTCATGATTATTTAACTGCACCAAATTGTATGGTGGATAATTAGGTTGTGCTTCTTGAAAATCAAATACACGATCCAAATAATCATGCATTCCAATACTGTTCTTTGAGATCCTTTCCAATAATGCAGGAAGATCTGAGGCTGTGTACCTTGCTAGGTTACCCATAATAGTAGCTCCTTGTTAAGCGAGTGTGTGGTGGATCCTTACGGCATCCACTACTAATTATACAAGAAGCATAAAGAAAGGGGATGTTGAATCCCCTACATTTCTATTCGGTTTCCTTTTCTTGCGTCTCTTGGGTCTTACCCTTTTTCCCAATATTATACTTCTGCTCAAGTATCCAATCACCCTTGTCCTTATAAGCAAGAACTTTGATTTGATTGAGTGGAGCAATATCAGTTACTGAATCTGGTTTAACTACGTCAATGAGACCCCAATCAGCAAGAAGACGAGCAATACGATTCCGACGCTGAACGTCGTTAGAAGTAAGGTTAGCGTGCTTTCCATCAAGGGCAAAAAGCTCCTTAAAATGTACGATATAGTATCTACCCTGTTTATGTAAAATATGACAACTTTGGTAAAGTTTCTTTTCTTTTCGTGACGCTACACCAATTCTTGTCAGTGTTTCACGAACTTTAAGGAAGTCATCTGGTTCTTTGAGGTTTACCTCAACCATTTTATCTTGAGACCACTTTATTTCAGGTTCAGCCGTGACAGTCATTTCATTCCTCCAGTATCAAGTCGTTGTTTAATAAATTTAATCTGTTCGGGGGTTAATATTTTCAAAGCTTGTGATGCTTTTTCGTTACTATAACCATAGTATTGTTTAATGATTTCAAGGTCTGTGACTTTTTCCTTACGGAGCCAGGGACTGAATCTCTTCTTTTTCCTAAGTGTATTTAGATAAAAAGAATATTGCATATCTTTATCTAAGAAAGAATACTTATTCATTTCGTTAGCAAACATAATACAATCAAGATGTCCTGACAAACAACGATTGATAATATATGGTGGATAATCCTTCTTTACAGCAGGATCTTCCATCAAATTTTCTTTATTAAAATTGATGGAGTTTAACCAATCTTTTAATTCAATACTCATAATCTTGTAGTTTAGAAATGTATTGATAGATTAGATCCCACTTAAATTCAAAGACTTCTCCATTCTCATCTTGAAGATAACAAGGAAGATTGGGATACTGAGTCTTACCCATATAATATTGATTGATCATGGTATAGTCATCATCAATCCATCTTTCTTTTTCTAGTTCTTCAGTCATATTCAATCAAAGAATTAATAGGAACATTGGGAATACTTTCTCTTCCCTTTAATGCAGACAATTCTATTATAAACGCACATCCCACTAATTGACCACCTGCTTTCTTTATTAGTTTAGAAGCAGCATTTACTGTTCCACCAGTAGCAAGTAAATCATCTACCAAAAGTACTCTAGGATTACCCTCAAAGGCATCTGATTGGATCTCTAATCGGTCTCTACCATACTCTAAAGTATAATCTACTCCCAACACTTTACCAGGTAATTTACCCTTTTTTCTAACAGGAACAAACCCAGTTCTTTGTTGTGTTGCTAAAGCAGATCCTACAATAAATCCTCTAGATTCAATTCCAACAATTAGATCGGGAGTTGTTCTTTCACAAAAGAATCCAAATCGACGCATAACTTCACCCCATCCTTCAGGACTTTTTAGAAGTGGAGATATATCCCTGAAGAGAATTCCTTTTTTAGGAAAGTCTGGGATATCATTTATGTAGTCAGTTAAGTTCATGATAATGCAAGTTCTAATGGGGTTTGTGGGACAATAGAATAATTGGTAACCAACAATTCAGTTTTAATGTTTTCATCGGTTCCCTTATCTCCACGATGAGCCATGGAGTATCTAAGTTTCCATTCTTTAAGATTGTAATTTTTATATAACTCCATAAGTCTATCATTAACATTGTAAGTAATCATAAACTTGTGGACACAATTATAAACGTCCTCTGCAAACCTATTATGGTCAAATGATTTATGCATCTCACGATTCTTTCCATAAAGAAAATCCTTAATATCATAAGGAGGATCTAAGAATACAAATGTATTACTTGATCCATGTTCTTTCATTACTTCCGAATAATCTATATTAGTTATCTTCCAGTGTTTAATTAACTTAGAAAACTGTGCAAGTTTATCTGCCCCTACAAGAGAGAAATTAGAATTAGATGCTGACTGTGAAAATGTGCTGTTCTCTGTAAGTCCTGAGAAACTACACTTGTTCATTATAAAGAATGCTACTGCTTTCTCAAAGTCATCATAAGTATCAATCTCTTTCTTATACTTATTAAAAAGTTCTTTTGCCTTTGCAGTTACTTTATCCTTATCACCCTCATCCAACGTCCTCTGCTTCTCTTCTCTGACCCTCTCAGACAGTTCTTCTCCCCTATCCCTCAACTGTGTCCAGAAGTTATATAAAGGCACATAAAGATCATTAATCCAAACAGGAATGTCTGGATACAATTTTGTAATCTGAATAGCAATAGATCCACCACCAATAAATGGTTCTCTATACTCTGATATGGTTTGAGGAAACCAAGGAGTTAATGTCTTAATTGCTTTTGACTTACCACCAGGATACCTAAGCGGAGTCTTCAGTGCTTTCACTTTCATCATGTTTATGAGTCAATTTACCAGACATCTCATATGCATCCTTACTGCCACCATGTCCGTGTGCAATACCTAGTTCATGCATCTTAGCATGTTCGTCAATAGGATCACGTAAATCTACTTTACCTGGTCCAAAAGTAAGATATAAACCATATCCCATTACAAAGAATAATAGTCCTACTATAATAGCAACCATTTGCCCTTCAGGTGATAAACCTGGAAGGTTTCCATGTGGAATTAAATTAGCAAACATTAGTAAAACCTCTCATTGTTATACGATTGTCCAACTTCTAATTGAATAGTATCCAATATTCTATTTAAGGATCTACCAAACATTCTATATCCAGATCCAACATATAGTTGACCTGCTACTACAGATACTGTTGCAATACCCCAAAATAGATAATAAAATCTAGACTTAACTTGTGCTCTCACTTTTTCTTTATTGATCATAATAATAATTACTTGAACTCACATTCTACCATAATCTCAGTCAAACATGCAAGTAAATTTATTTCTTGATCTGCGACGAATGCGATTTGATACTGGTACTTCGCAATAATAAGAACGGCAGCAGGAAGAGTGTTAGGAACAAGGGATTCGTTAAGACTATCGTAAATGCGACGAAGAAGTACAGAAGAATCATTGTCCAAGTTATTGACACACCATTTACGTACTTCTGGAAAGTTCTTTTCCTTGAGGTTTTTAATGAGATCATTAACCTTTACATCACTAAAGTGAGCTAGTATACCACTATCTATTTTACCACCAACAGCATATCTTTGACACTCATTAAGAACTCTTCTCCAATCAGGAAAATGTTTATTAATAAGTTCCGCAAGAACTTTTTTATCAACTTGAATCTTTTCTCCTTCTAAAATAGATACAAGTCTATTGAAAAATGCTATTGCAATTTCTTGCTTATACTTTCCCTGAATACCAAACTCAACCACAGCACATCTCGAATGCAGGGGTTCAATGATTTTATTTTTGTAGTTGCAAGTGAAAATGAATCTACAGTTTCTGGAGAACTCCTCAATAGACGCTCTAAGGAGGAGTTGTACGTCGGGAGTGGTATTGTCTGCTTCGTCGATGATGATGACTTTATGCTTCGACTGGCTGCTAAGAGAGACTGTAGATGCGAAGTTCTTGGCGTTATTCCTAACAGTGTCAAGAAACCTGCCTTCATCCGACCCATTAATGACATAGACATCAACCCCCAATTCTGCACAAAGTGCCTTGGCAACTGTAGTCTTTCCACATCCAGCAGGACCAGAAAGAAGTAAGTTTGGCACTTCACCCTTATTTAGAAAATCTCTAAAGGTTTTCTTAATATTTTCTGGGAGAATACATTCTTCAATTGTTTTGGGTCTGTATTTTTCAACCCAAAGAAAATCATCATGCATTATTCAAATGTAGAATCTGGTTCTAGTGCAATATAATAAGTTAGATCTTGATTTTTACATGTAAATCTGGATATCAAACTCTGAGAAACAACTACATCATAATTACCAGGTAGAATTTTAATATTCTCTACCTTAAAGTTAAATGAGAATGTTCCATCTGTTTCTCCTACAATAATAGAGAAATCATTTGATGTTTCATTCTTCTTATCACGAACAAGAACCTTAACAACACCTTCTCCACCAACTACAGATAAATCGGAGAGTTGATATATTGCTGCTGCCTTAAGCAACTTATCTAATTGATCAGTGCTCAACTCAAAACTAACAGTCTCGTCAGGAAGAGTCATATTCTTTTCAGGAGGAGTCACAATTACTTGAGGATCAGCAAAGAAATACTGAGAACGAGATCTACCTTCTTTGATTACCACATAACTATCATCTTGAAAATCAAGATCAGGGTTATGATGAAGACTTAATCCATTAAGAAATTGTCCAAGATCATATATACCAAAATCCTTGGGAAGTTCCTCTTCAATTGTCGCTTCAGCAAGAATGTTTTTCATCACACTTATTGTGCGAAGTTTTGTTCCCTTCTTAAAAAGAATTGACTGATTGATAGTCGAAAAGTTTTTAAGAAGTGAAAGAGTTTTGTCAGAAAGTTTCATAACCACGGGTCGGAGTTTCATTGAGTTGCCCACTAAAATGATAAAGTAGGAGTGAATAATGTAATGCTTTTAGTATATCACGTTTTGCTTGTCCCTTCTTGTCGTAACGACTTAGATACTTGATTGCGTTAGACCTACAGAATGCTTCTGCATCTCCTACTGATTCAATAAGATCAAGTGTCTGGACGTTATTATTGTCAGAAGTATAATGTCCACCATAAGTGGTAGAAATATAATCCTGAAGAGCTTTGATGGACTCATCTTCTTTATACTTTCTAGAACAATCCAATTCTATACCAGGTTTTGGTGTTGTAATATGATGTGCTATTGAATCATCATTATCAGAGAGTGTATTAAATGCAGATGGATAATCATCAGGAATC
>Ga0160422_10001159_pt1 | contig 16415 bp, 13 predicted proteins | sample Fk160mmetaG_FD_108192 | JGI IMG/M metagenome (GOLD analysis project Ga0160422, IMG submission 108192) | Marine microbial communities from the Central Pacific Ocean - Fk160115 60m metaG | ecosystem: Environmental > Aquatic > Marine > Oceanic > Photic zone | place: The Central Pacific Ocean... | reverse complement strand
TAAATAGCAAATTGGCTTGCGAAGTCACCCTTCAACCTATATCGCGCTTCGAGCCCGATGCGGCTATCTTATTTTCTGATATTTTAATCGTCCCTTATGGCTTGGGTATGAGTGTAGACTTTGTTGAAGGAAAAGGACCAATTTTAGACGCGATAGCTGATAGTTCAGACATAAAGAGATTAAAACCAGAACAACATAAAGCCCGCATAGAAGCGACTTATAAAACAGTTAGTTTATGTCGCGATAGGCTATCTCGGGATAAAGCCTTGATAGGATTTGCTGGATCGCCATGGACAGTCGTCACTTACATGATAGAAGGCGGCGCATCAAAGAATTATGCGAAAGTCAAAAGTTGGGCGTATAAAGATGAACAGAGTTTCAATAATTTAATAAATATAGTAACGACTGCCACCATAGATCATTTAAGTGCGCAAATAGACCATGGCGCGGATGCTGTGAAATTATTCGATTCTTGGGCTGGTGTATTATCGCCAAACCAATTCGCTAAATGGGTCATAGAACCCACCAAGGACATAGTGCAAGCATTAAATATGAAACATCCCAACGTTAAAGTCATAGGCTTCCCAAAGGGATCTGGTCATCAGTATATAGACTACGTCAACAAAACAGGCATAGACGCTGTAGCATTAGATACAAACATTGTACCGAGTTGGGCAGCTAAAGTATTAAAGAAGCAAGTGGTAATTCAGGGAAACTTGGATCCAGTCACTTTGTTAGTTGGTGGGGAATCTATGCTGAAAGAAGCAGCCACTATCATAGAGAATATGAAAGAGCGGCCACATATTTTCAATCTGGGCCACGGCGTTTTGCCAGAGACACCGCCAGAAAATGTAGAGTATCTCGCAAAGTTCCTACGCAATTTCGGGGAGGGGTGACCTCGAGAATGGAGCATTACAGCCTAATAAAAGCACTGCATTTAATTAGTGTTATAGCGTGGATGGCGGGTCTTTTGTATTTGCCGAGGCTATACGTATATCATGCGGAAAATGTCGAAGAGGCTATACTAAACACAACGTTTAAAACAATGGAGCGAAGGCTATTGTTATATATTATGAATCCAGCCATGATAGCCAGCTTTGTCTTTGGCGTCTGGATGATAGTGTTAGTGCCAGAGCTTCTAGAAGATGGGTGGATGCAGACAAAGATATTTTTACTAGTAGCGATGACCGGTTACCACGGGGCGTTAGCTAGATGGAGGCGATTTTTCCTAAAAGACGCAAACAGTTTAACGCCGAGATTTTACAGAGTAATCAACGAAGTGCCAACGATTTTAATGATTCTCATAGTTATGCTGACTATTATAAAGCCGAGCATGCCGAACTAGTAATGATTGACTTCTTTAAAGAAAACCTTTAAACGACATCGTTAAATTGTAGAAATGAGCTAAAACGTCGTTTCAACAACCCACCACAGTAAAAATATTTCTCACTCATCAATTAAATGTTATGCGGAGCAATCCACTTTATGCATTTACAAGACTTAAAAAGTAAGAGCCCGGCGGACCTATTGGCGTTTGCCGAAGAGTTATCCATAGAAAATGCGAGCATACTGCGCAAGCAGGATATGATGTTTGCTATATTGAAGCAACTAGCCGAAAACGACGTTGCCATCTTCGGACGGGGTGTTTTAGAAACCTTAGCAGATGGATTCGGTTTTCTGAGATCACCGGAGTCTAACTACTTACCAGGGCCGGATGACATTTACGTATCACCCAGCCAAGTTAGAAAATTCGGGTTAAGGAATGGCGATACGGTTGAAGGCGAAATAAGGTCACCAAAGGATGGAGAGCGATACTTCGCACTGTTGAAAATTAATCAAATTAATTTTGAGGATCCGGATGTTGTCCGGCATAGGATAAATTTTGATAATTTAACACCTTTATATCCAGATGAAAGGTTACGCTTAGAAACAGAAAAGCAAGATAGTAAACAAGAGGATCCCACCTGTCGCGTTATTGATTTAATATCCCCGATAGGAAAAGGTCAGAGAGCTTTAGTCATAGCGCCACCCAGAACGGGTAAGACCGTTATGCTTCAGAACATAGCGAAATCGATTGCGCAGAACCATCCCGAAGTTTACCTCATCGTGTTATTAATAGATGAAAGACCAGAAGAGGTAACTGACATGGACAGGACAGTGAATGGTGAGGTGATAAGCTCTACATTCGACGAGCCGGCGAGCCGGCACGTTCAAGTTGCTGAGATGGTCATAGAAAAAGCAAAACGCCTAGTAGAGCACAGAAGAGATGTTGTAATTTTACTAGATTCTATAACACGTTTAGCGCGGGCCTATAACACGGTTGTACCGTCTTCAGGTAAAGTATTGACGGGTGGCGTAGATGCCAATGCCTTGCAAAGGCCAAAGCGGTTCTTTGGTGCTGCAAGAAATATAGAAGAGGGGGGGTCTCTTTCTATTATAGCAACTGGTCTTATAGATACAGGATCACGAATGGACGAAGTAATTTTCGAAGAATTCAAGGGAACAGGCAACTCAGAATTAATTCTAGACAGGAAGCTCTCCGATAAAAGAACGTTCCCAACTATCGATATTACTAAGTCAGGCACTAGGAAAGAGGAGTTGCTGGTAGATAAAGCTACGCTGTCGAAAATGTGGGTGCTGAGGCGTATATTGTCGCAAATGGGAACAATAGATGCTATGGAATTTTTGCTTGACAAGCTAAAGGTATCAAAAAACAACGACGACTTTTTTGATGCTATGAACTCCTAGATTCAAGGCAAAAGTATCGTAGAAGCAGTAGTATTCCTGCCTTCAAGCTGTTCGTGAGCAGCTCTCGCTTCTTTTAGGGGAAACTCTTGATCTATACGAATCTGTATATCACCATTATCTACAATATCGAATAAATCTTTTGCCATCGCGTCGAGCCTTTCTTTAGTGCTAGCAAAATGAAACAAAGTTGGCCGAGTAAAGATCAGAGACCCTTTTTGCGCGAAAATACCGAGGTCAACCGGTGGTATCGACCCTGAGGATTGACCAAAGCTAACCATTTTTCCTAGCGGCCGTAAGCAATCCAGTGATTGTTCAAAAGTATCTTTTCCTATAGAGTCATAGACAACAGGTAGCTTATCTCCGTTCGTTATTTCCATCACCCTGTCAACAAAGTTTTCTCTAGTATAAATAATCGGGTAATCACAACCGTTATCACTAGCTAGCGCAGCTTTTTCATCACTACCCACAGTACCAATAACAGTAGCGCCTAGTTTTTTTGCCCATTGGCAGACGATTAATCCTACACCGCCAGCGGCGGCGTGGATTAAAATAGTGTCGGACGGACCAACAGTATGTATTTGCCGAATTAGATATTGCGCGGTTAAACCCTTTAGCATTAAGGCAGCGGCGACTTTATCGGAAATGCTGTCTGGTATCTTAACTACAGCGTTTACGTTTATATTGCGCTCTTCAGCATAGGAGCCGGGCGGCGGTGAGGCGTAAGCCACACGATCGCCAAGGTTTAAAGATGTAACGCTTGATCCAACATCGGTTACTACCCCTGCACCTTCCATACCGATACCCGAGGGAAGGGGAAGTGGATAAAGGCCACTACGATGATACGTGTCTATAAAATTAAGACCAACAACCGTGTGACGAACCCTAATGTCCTCTTCGCCTAAAGGGGGCAAATCTATATCATCCCATGATAATACTTCTGGACCGCCAATTTTATGAAACCTTATAGCTTTTACCACACCACACCTCTAAAAAATTGCCGTAACTATTTAAACTTGAGCTATACTCCGAGAACGCTTATTTGTGATGCCGGTAGATGTTTTATATTCAAAACAAAACAGATAGATCCGACGCGCAAACGGTTTTGGGCACCTAAAACAACCAGTAACATGGAACCCTGCTCTCTGAAAAGACTATATTAAAAGGATATTAATTCAGCAACCTACGCTTTACAAAGGCATAAGATGTCACAAAACTTTGAGGACACTATTTTTGCTTTAGCCACCGGATCTTTGCATGCAGCAACCGCCTTAATCCGAATATCGGGAAACGGTGCGTCGAGAACTGCGAATATCCTAGGCTTTAAACTGCAAAAGCAGCGTCTAGCATCTGTAGTTATTTTGAAAGATGGGGAACGCAGGCTAGACGAAGCCCTGGTCATATTTTTTAAGGGCCCCAGAAGCTACACCGGAGAAGACGTGATGGAGCTGCATGTGCATGGAGGCAGGGCAGTTATAGAGGCCGTTATTAATACACTGCGAAAACAAAAGGGTTTTAGAACAGCAGAGCCGGGTGAATTCACGAAACGAGCGGTGCTGAATGGGAAGATGGATCTCACCAAGGCAGAGGGGATAAACGACCTAATTCAAGCAGAGACGGAAGCTCAACGGGTGCAAAGCTTTGCTCAAGTAGATGGAGCCTTGAGCGAAATAGCTTTTGGGTGGCGGGAAAAAGCGATAAAGATAGCGGCACACGTGGAGGCATACATTGACTTCCCAGACGAGGAAATCCCGGAAAGCACCCTGACAAGTTTGGGTGACGAGATGAGCGTGTTGATAAGAGATATCGAGAAAGGCCTCAATGATGGCAGGCGAGGTGAGATTTTGAGAGAAGGTTTTCGTATAGCTGTCATAGGGCCGCCGAATGCAGGGAAATCTACATTGGTAAATTGGTTGTCAAAAAGACCAGTTTCTATTATTTCTGAACAGCCAGGCACCACCCGGGATGTCTTAGAAGCATCTCTAGACTTGGGCGGATACCCTGTAATAATAGCTGACACAGCTGGGCTTAGGGCATCAACGGATCCCATAGAAAACGAGGGGATAAAACGCGCGCAAGAGTGGGCAAAGACAGCAAACGGTCGCGTGATACTCCTTGAGCCAAGCACGGAATCAGGCTTCCTTAAGCGACTGAAACCAAACCCAGAATGCGATCTTGTTGTTCTAAACAAAATAGATTTGTTACCGATAGATTCAAAGAAGGAAGAAACACTTGCCATATCTCTTAAGGATGAGATCGGACTAGATAAGCTGTTAAACGGGCTAAAAAAGATCGTCTCGAAAAGGATGGCTAGCCAAGAACCCGCCGTTATTACAAGAATTAGGCATAGAGAAGCTCTCCAAAGTTGCCTAAATAGTGTAAGATCCGCGAAAAAAGCGCTTTTGTTGGGCGAAGAACCGGAAATCGTAGCGGAAGAGCTAAGGGCGGCCACCAAATCCCTGGGCCGGGTAGTAGGCGTTGTTGATGTGGAGGACTTGTTGGATGTAGTTTTTGGAGATTTTTGTATTGGAAAATAATGTTTCACGTGAAACAAAGGCAAAAATTCTTCTTTATAATAAAAAGATTTAGACTTAAAACACCCTAAGAAAAATTTAATGGAGATCTTGTGATAGAAACCAAGGTGATTGTTATAGGGGGCGGTCACGCGGGCGCAGAAGCTGCAGCAGCAAGCGCAAGGCTGGGCGTCCCTACCCTTCTTATAACTCAAAAAAAAGAAACCATCGGCGAGATGTCCTGCAATCCGGCTATTGGGGGTTTAGGTAAAGGGCATTTGGTCCGAGAAATAGATGCCCTCGATGGCTTAATGGCTAAAGCGGCCGATGCTTCAGGAATCCAGTTTCGGGTACTGAATAGAAGCAAGGGGCCGGCGGTGCGCGGCCCACGGGTTCAGGCCGATCGTGATCTGTATAGAGAAGCGATACAGCAGGTTCTTTTTCAGCAGGAAAACCTCTCCATAATGGAGGCTACGGTTGAGGATGTTGTTTGTGAAAAAACTGGGTTGGTTACCGGAGTGGTTTTGAGTAGTGGTGAGAAAGTGACCTGTAGTGCCTTGGTTCTAACCACGGGGACATTTTTGCGGGGCGTTATCCACCTTGGAGAAACCAAGACGCCGGCTGGCCGAATAGGCGACGCACCCTCGATTGGGCTAGCTTTAACGCTTGAGAAGTTTGGATTTGCTTTATCGCGCCTTAAGACGGGTACGCCGCCTCGTTTAGATGGAAAAACCATAGCGTGGGGGGCGCTGCTAGAGCAAAAAGGGGACTGGCCCCTAGAGCCAATGTCTTATTTAACAGATGAAATACAGAACGAACAAAGATCCTGCTTCATCACCAACACAAACGAGGCCACACACGCTATTATATCCGAAAACTTAAACAAGTCGCCGATTTACTCGGGACAAATAGAGGGGGTTGGGCCTAGATATTGCCCCTCCATAGAGGATAAAGTTGTCCGCTTTTCCGACAAGAACGAGCACCAAATATTCTTAGAGCCTGAGGGGTTAAATACGGATATTGTTTATCCAAACGGCATTTCTACCTCGCTGCCTGCTGACATTCAGGAGCATCTCGTTCGTAGCATAACAGGGTTAGAAAATGTCAGAATTATCCGGCCGGGCTACGCAATCGAATATGACCATGTTGACGCACGCGAACTCAAACATACCCTCGAGACAAAAAAATTGGCAGGATTTTTTATGGCAGGGCAGATAACTGGTACAACAGGCTACGAAGAGGCGGCCGGGCAGGGTTTAATAGCGGGTATCAACGCTGGTCTAATGGCGTTGGGAAAAGAGCCCGATTTCACAATTGATCGAGCTGAAGGTTATCTCGGGGTAATGATCGATGATTTGGTGACCAAGGAGATAAAAGAACCATACAGGATGTTTACCTCTAGAGCGGAGTACAGGCTGCAGCTGAGAGCAGATAACGCTGACATTCGCTTAACAGAAAAGGGTATGCGCATAGGGTGTGTGAGCGAGCACAGGAGGGACCGGTTCAAAGAGAAAAGGTCTAATATTGAAAAAGCTGAGGATACTCTAAAAGTGCTGAAGCTATCGCCGTCCGCTCTTTCAAAACTGGGCGTCGCCGTCAACCAAGATGGTATAAAGCGGTCAGCCTATGAACTCCTCGGACATCGCGACATCGGAAAAGAAAAGGTTGTCGAAGTTTGGCCGGAAGTTGGCCAAATTCCGCAACAATACCTAGAGCTTTGCAGAAATAATTCGATGTATGAAAGTTATGTGCGCCGGCAAGAAGCGGATATTGAGGCTTATAGAAAAGATGAAAATTTAGTGTTCCCGAAGGGCATGGATTTTGGCTCTCTTGGCGGACTTTCGAATGAAGCCAGGCAAGCTTTAGAGATAGTAAAGCCTCAAACCCTTGGCCAAGCTGCCCGAATACCTGGCATAACCCCTGCTGCAGCCATAATTTTGCTTCGATATGTTCGGGCGCAGGCTCGTCGACGCAAGCATCTTCAGGAGGCAAGCTAATCGAAAATGGATGGTCCAGAGGTTTTTTTGGAGCACGTAAGTGTTTCACGTGAAACAATCGAAAAGTTAGAGACCTACGCCAACTTGTTATCAAGATGGCAATCTAAAATAAATCTGATTTCCACGAAAAGTTTGCAGCAAGCGTGGCACAGACACTTTCTTGATAGTGCCCAGATTTATTCAATGTTGCCGAAAAAAGCAGCCTCAGCTATCGACGTAGGAGCGGGGGCGGGTTTCCCAGGATTGATACTTTCTATAATGGGCATGAAAAGCGTACAGCTGGTTGAACAGAATAAAAAGAAATGCGCTTTTTTATATGAGGTTATCAGGGAGACAGAGGCGACTGCTACAGTCCATCCGTGCAAAATAGAAAATCTACCTGTTAAAGATTATGATATCGTCTTGGCGCGTGCGTTTATGCCGTTATGCGGCTTGTTAAAAGCGGTTAGCCCCTTTTTTGGCAAAGACACGCTTGGAATTTTCCCAAAGGGCTCAAAGGTGAATCAAGAATTGACGGCAGCATCTAAAAACTGGAAGATGACAACCGTCATCAAACAAAGCATTACCAGCCCTGATGGCAAAATCGTTTTAGTAAAGGACTTGGTAAGTGAACAATAAAAGTGAGGAGCTGACCCAGAAGAAGGCTGGAACAAGGGTTTTGGCAATTGCAAATCAGAAAGGAGGCGTTGGAAAAACAACGACGGCTGTGAACTTAGCGACCGCGATGGCTGCATGCGATATGAAGGTATTATTGATAGACCTCGATCCTCAGGGAAATGCTAGTACGGGTTTGGGAATACCAAGGGACGCTAGGGAGTTGGATATCTACGCTGTCTTAAGTGGAGAGTGTAGTTTATCGGTAGCTATAACACCATGCGCAGTGCCGGGTTTGGCAATTGTTCCAAGCTCAGAAAATTTATCTGGCGCAGAATTAGAATTAGTTTCTGCAGAAAAACGCGAATACAGACTGCGAGAGGCGTTGGTTAGGCATGCTGAAACAAAGCGCGAAATCTTTGATTTTGTACTTATAGACTGTCCGCCGTCATTAGGACTCTTAACTTTGAACTCTCTAGTTGCGTCAGACGCTGTCTTGGTACCGCTGCAATGTGAATTTTATGCCCTTGAAGGTTTGAGCATGCTCCTTAACACGATAGAAAGAGTGCGCCGGGTTTTTAATCCGTCCTTAGAAATTCAAGGTGTTGTTTTGACCATGGCTGATCAGAGGAATAATTTAACTGAACAAGTAGCTGCGGACGTACGTGAGCATCTAGGCGAAAAGGTCTATGAGACCGTGATTCCAAGAAATGTTAGGGTTTCAGAGGCGCCGTCACATGGTCTGCCAGCTCTAGTTTATGATCTGCGGTGTGCCGGTTCTCAAGCTTATATTCATCTTGCAGGAGAAGTAATTAGACGCGAGAGGAGTATCGCTAAGTGAGCACTGATAAAAACCCGGCGAGGAAACGTAAAACACTTGGAAGAGGTTTGTCGGCTTTGTTTGGCGAAGCGGGTGCAGGCGAGCTGAAGCAGATTAAGGAAAGCGGCCACCAACTCGTACCAATAGAAGAAATCATGCCAGGGCCTGGGCAACCACGGCGGTTGTTTCAGGAGGCGGACCTCGAGTCTCTTGCCGAAAGCATACGAAATAAGGGTGTTTTGCAACCGTTGCTACTGCGACGATCTAACCAACAACAGCATATGTTTGAAATAGTTGCCGGTGAGCGAAGATGGCGCGCGGCGCAGTTAGCACAAATGCATGAAGTTCCAGCTATAATTGGTGATTATGACGATAAAGAGATTGTCGAAATTGGACTGATAGAAAATATTCAAAGGGCTGATCTATCGCCGATTGAAGAAGCGGAGGCCTTCGCCAAATTAATGGAAGTTCATGGCTATACCCAAGAACAAGTCGCGCAGGGGGTTGGAAAAAGTAGGAGCCATATAGCCAACACGCTCCGGTTACTGCTCCTCCCAATGTCTGTAAAGACCAAGATAGAGAATAATGAGTTGTCAGCAGGGCACGCCCGCGCATTGCTTACTTCGCCAAACCCCGAGGGACTGGCAGAGGTAGTGCTCAGGGAGGGCTTGTCTGTACGCGCAACAGAAAAACTCGCGAAAACTGACACCAGTATGTTAGATCCTAAAGATCAAGACCGACGCTCATCACTTGAGGCTCGCAAACAAAGCTTAGACCCCGACACACTATCGGCTCAAAATCAATTGGAGGACGCCTTAGGTTTGAAGGTAATACTTAACGTGAAGGGAGAGACAGGTGAGATGATAATCAAATACGAAACGCTAGAACAGTTTGACTATATATTTGAAAAACTGAAAAACTAAAAATTCTTAGCTAGATAAAGCTTGTTTTGATCCCCTAATACATAAACCTAGCAAAATTTGAGATGTTATTGTCACAGCAGGATATCCGGTTGTTTTGCATAATACTTCGGCGTCTTGTAATCGTTTGAGTAAATCGTTTAATTGATTTGTAGTCCAGCTTTTTAATTGTCTTTCAAAATCAAGCTTTTTGTTCCAAAAAATAGGGGGGCGCAAGGAAGAAATTGCATCTCTTGCAGAGCGGCCCTGATCAAAAAGCGCCCGTGCTGTTCTTAATCTTTGGAAATAACTAATAGTAGTTCTAAGAATACTAATGGGATTTTGGGAATCGGAATTGTGACGGTCAAGAGCAATAAGAAATGACTTTATATCTCCATCAGCAATACTTGAAGGTATTTCGTCCAGGACAATTGGTCCACCATCACCAATAATATCAATTACAGTCTGTAAATTTATCTCGTTGTTGTTACCAGTATAAAGTATAAGCTTGTTTAATTCGCTCCTTGTAGTGAGGCGATCACTACCGAGGTACGTTACAAGATACTCTAATGCGTCTGGACGCATAGAAATTCCAGCCTCGGCCATAACCGTTGAAACGAGTGATTTTAGATCGCTTTCTTGATCAGTGTAACATGGGAGAGCGCCCAAGCATTTACTGTCTTCAAAGAGCTTTCTAAGTTTGGAGCGGGGGCTGAGTGTGCCTGAAAGGATTAAAAATTTGGCTTCTATGGACTCAAGACGACTGATTTCCTCAAGATTTGAGGTAAGCACATCGGTGCACTCGCGTATTATTATAAGTTTATTCCCGCCGGTCATAGGAAGGGACCTGGCGGCATCAGATAAAAGAGCTGGATCCTCTTTAATTTCATTGACGCTAAGCTCTTCTACCTGAAATGGATCTCTAAGATCGTCTACATGTGATTTCCCTATTTTCTGGCTAACTTCACTGACGTGGCCAGCGTCAGGCCCATAAACTAGAATGCCATTTAATTCAGGTGGAAAGAATTTGCTCAGTTTATCCAGATTTTTAACCGAAAGTTTCACAAAATACTCATTTATAGTTCTTTAAAAAAAACAGTGCTAGCCGCTCTCTAACTGAGTCGCTGATAATACGTGCAGTACGTCTGCGCGCATCTTTTTGTGCGCTAAGATTAGCATATTCGGAGCTGACTATATTAAATACGGCGGTGGAGGTGACAGTTCCACTGTCTAATACGTTTTTAGTTTCAATGTTTATTAGTTGGTATTTCGCGTCCATTTTTACTTTTGCAAAAGTAGATGTGGAATCTCGCAAAATCGCCATATCAGACCGAGTTTCTTTCAAAGCTATAGTAAGTTTGTAAGTTGGACTAGACGGCAAACCCAACGGAGTTAGTTTATCTTGCAGCAAGTTTCGAAGAATTTGGCCGGTTCGATTTTCTACAGGATTAATTTGTATGCGCGAGAGTTGATTGAGAACGTGACTAGAGTTACCGCTTCCATGAGAATAGAGAGGTTGGAACCCGCAGCCTGTTGCCATTATTAAATTAAAGAAAACTGCTAGTCGTATTATCTTAAATGACAAAGTTGATAATTTTATTTGGTACAACGATTACCTTCCGCACTTCTTTTTCCTCGATTGCTTTTTTGATATTGGGTAGATCGCGAGCCAACGCTTTTACTTCCTCTTCAGTGGCATCACGCTGAATTTGGATACTTCCTCGAAGCTTACCATTAATCTGGATTGCTATAGAAATGGTTGCATCAATTACTAAACTCTTATCGAATTGAGGCCAGGGCCGCGCTCCTAAGGTGTCAGTTTTTCCTAAAGATTGCCAAATTTCTTCGGCTATGTGCGGTGTCATGGGTTCAATGAGGCGCAGAAGTACCTCATATCCAAAGAGTTTAACTTTCGCGTCATTACTATTTTCTGGTCTAAAATTATTTAAATGGTTGCTCAATTCTCGAATATTTGCCACTGCGCTATTATATCGCCACCGCTCTATGTTCTCCGTCACTGCTTTTATAGTCTTGTGAATTAGCCGTCGGAGTTCGTCACCTTCTTTTGCTGTTGATATCTCACTAGTTTTTGGAAAAGGGCGTTCATTGAACTCGAGGATACTTCTCCAAAGTCTATTTAAGTAACGCCAGGCGCCATCAACGCCAGCCTCTGTCCATTCTAAATCTCGTTCTGGTGGCGAATCAGAGAGCATAAAGAGGCGGGCTGTGTCAGCGCCGTAACTTTCTATTATCGCCTCCGGGTCCACGACATTACGTTTCGACTTGCTCATTTTTTCTACTCGTCCAAGCACAACGTTTTCGTTTGTCTCAGTATTAACAAAATCGCCAACTTCGTTTTTTGTTACCTGGTCTGGAAAAAGCCAGCCAGTCGAGTCTTTGTAAGTTTCGTGACAAACCATACCTTGCGTCATGAGGCCATCGAATGGCTCGTCTATGTTTAAATAGCCGCATTTACGAAGTGCGCGAGTGAAAAATCGGGAGTATAGCAAATGCAAAACGGCGTGCTCCACACCGCCAATGTATTGGTCTACTGGCAACCAATACTGAGCAGACTTTTGGTCAAAAGCAACTTCCCCTTTCGCATCGCAAAACCGATTAAAGTACCATGACGACTCAAAGAACGTGTCAAAAGTGTCGGTCTCTCGAAGAGCGTCGCGCTTACATGATGGACACTTAGTAAATTTCCAAGAGGGATGATTTTCTAAAGGATTACCAGCTTTTTCAAAATCTACGTTTTCCGGTAGTAAAACTGGTAAGTCTTCATCGGGAACGGGGACAATGCCGCAGTCTTCACAATGTATAATTGGTATCGGGCACCCCCAGTATCTTTGTCTTGAAACGCCCCAATCCCTTAGACGATACGTCGTTTTTTTATTGCCGGCTCCTTTGGTCTCCAAAGCGTCAATAACGGCCTTTTTCGCTTCGTCAATTTCTAGACCGTTGAGGAAACCAGAATTAATTATGGACCCGGTTCCAGCGTAAGCTACTTTGTTTATTTTAAACCCCTCGGCGCTCTCGTTTTTTGGCAACACAACAGGGAGTACGGGAAGTTCATAAGTTAGTGCGAAATCTAAATCACGTTGATCATGCGCTGGGCAGCCAAAAATAGCTCCAGTTCCATAGTCCATCAGCACAAAGTTTGCCACGTAAATTGGCAGTTCATAGCCATCTAAAAAGGGATGAGCTACTTTTAATCCTGTGTCATAGCCTCGCTTCTCTGCCGTTTCAATGTCAGCCTCACTTGTGCTGAGCTTGTTGCACTCTGATATGAAGTCCTGAAGTTTGGCATCGGTTTCTCCAAGGCTTGAAGCTATAGGGTGGTTTGCTGCTATAGCACAGAACGAGGCACCAAATATTGTGTCAGGTCTGGTTGTAAATACTTCAAGGCGGTTGTCATGTCCGATGATGTTAAAAAAGATTGTAGCCCCTTCGGAACGTCCTATCCAATTGTGTTGCATTAGTTTGACCTTGTCCGGCCAACGCTCAAGAGTTTCAATTGATTTGAGTAAATCGTCACTGTAGTCAGTAATTTTTAAAAACCACTGTGATAAAAGACGCTTCTCGACAGGCGCCCCCGAACGCCATCCTTTACCGTCTATGACCTGTTCGTTGGCAAGAACTGTATTTTCTACAGGGTCCCAGTTCACCCAACTTTCTTTTCGGTAAGCAAGATCATTTTTAACAAAATCGAGGAACATCTTCTGTTCATGCTTATAGTATTCTGGATCGCACGTTGATAGTTCTCGGTCCCAGTCATATGAGAGACCCATAGCTTTAAGCTGATCGCGCATGGTGCTTATATTTTCATGTGTCCACTTTGCGGGATGTATACTTCTCTCAAAGGCAGCATTTTCAGCAGGCAGTCCAAAGGCGTCCCATCCCATAGGGTGCATGACGTTAAAGCCACATGCCTTTTTGTATCTGGCAAGTAAATCACCGAGAGTATAATTTCGAACATGGCCCATGTGTATCCGGCCTGATGGATAAGGGAACATCTCCAAGACGTAGTATTTTGGAAGGTCACTGTTCTCGAATACTTGAAAGGTCTTAGCTTCAGCCCACTTCTGCTGCCACTTCTGCTCGGTTTCTCGAAAATTATAGCGCCTCATTGATGAAACTTATCCTTAATTGGCTTCTTGTACTATTGTTTCAGATGTATAAATCTCTAGCGTTGAGGTAAAGAGTTAATCTTAAGTTCTCGGGCTCGTGTTAGGATAGAGTCTTCAACGTCTCTGTCGAGTTCTCCATCGCGTGCGGCGTCAACCCAAGATCCGTCTGTACCTTTTATTTGTTTGAATACGGTTGCCCGCACTCCATCTGAACGGAGAGTTTTTCCCAGGATAAAAACATTTAGCTTAAAGCGTTCGTTTTGAGATTCTGGCGGTCCATACCAGTCAGTTATAATGACACCGCCGAATGGATCGGCCGACAGTAGGGGCATAAATGCTATGGTGTCTAACGATGCACGCCAAAGAAAACTATTCACGCCAATCCCCCCCCCGCCTGACCTGCCGCCGCCTTGAGATACTCCAGTGTTGTCAAATAATTTGAGGCCATCTTTACCAAAAAACTTTTCTGGCTCTTTGTAACCGTATTGATCTCCCGGGCCCACTTTCACTGGATATTCGTGCTTGATATCTAATCCCTCACAGGCAAGTAAAAGAGGTGCTATAAGTACTAATCCAAAAAGGCGTTTCATTTCACAAACTCTCGTACAAAACTCTCAAGATAACCTATTTGTATCTTTTAGCCTGTGCGGCTCAAAGAAACAAATAAATTAGAAAGTAAACGTATAAAAGGTCGCCCATTGGCAAAACGGATTACAGCTATCCATTGTCATTTATATTGTGGATTTTTGCTGAGCTATGTCCCTTTGAGAAAAACTGTAACATTTATGCCACAGCGCTGTTTTTTTGCATCATATTTGGCGAACAATGTTTGACTATTTGGCTTAAAATCAATACATACTAAGCGAGTCTGGAGGTCGCCACAGCTATAAACGCGTTATGACTGTGGTCTCTAATAATAAGCTACCACATTGTGGTATTTAAGGAGAAGAGAATATGAAGAAAATTCTTCTAGGATCAACAGCACTAGTTGCTGCTGGTATGATTGCTTCTGCTCCCGCAAGCGCAAAAATTAAGCTAGGCGTTGGTGGATACATGCAGCAGTGGGTTGGTTACGTCAGCCAAGACGACGTTGACGGCAAAGACTTAAGCGGTGTCGACGTTAAGCACGACGCTGAAATCCACTTCAAAGGAATGACTAAGTTAGACAACGGCATGTCTGTCGGTGTCAACGTTCAGCTCGAAGCGAATACAAGCGGCGATACAATCGATGAATCATACCTGATTTTAAAGGGTGGTTTTGGTGAAATTAATATCGGCTCAGAGAACTCTGCATCATATAAGATGCATTATGGCGCTAAAGGTCACGGCATTGGTTTTAACTCTGGTGACCAGAGCCAATGGGCAAATACCGGCGGTAACATTTCTCAGTCGGGCCATTATCGTGAGCCCCTGGGATCGACAAACGTAGAGCCAAACGGTATGAACGATACAACAAAAGTCACCTACTACACACCACGTGTAAACGGCTTCCAGTTGGGCCTTTCGTACACTCCATTCGGAAAAAGCGAAGATTCAAACTCACAACCTGATCGTAATGCCGAAAAGACAGACATCGTTTCTGCCGGTTTAAACTTTAAGCAGAAAATGGGTGGCATGTCGGTAGCCGCATCAGCTACTTACGGAACAGTAACTGACGCTGAAAGCGGTGGCAGCGCTAACGAACCAAGCGCAATGGCTTTTGGTCTAAGATTAGGCATGGGTCAGTTCGGTGTTAACGTCGCTACAGCGCAACTTGAGGACTCAGATAGTGGTAAGGACGGTACTGCTTTTCAAGGAAGCGTAACCTACAGTGATGGTCCGTTGGGCGTAAGCTTAGGCTATCATAATGGTGAGCGTGAAGGCGCCGCAGACAAGTCTGGGCAAACCGAAGCAGATGTATATCATCTATCTGCAGCGTACAAGCTCGGAAGCGGTGTATCGTGGAAGAGCACACTCGGCCACGCCGCATATACGTCTGACGACCCAACTCTAACTGTTGATGAGCACAGTGCTACGTACTTTGTAACTGGCTTACACCTCGGCTTCTAGTAGCTGCAAAAATCATAAGGGGTCGCCTTCGGGCGGCCCCTTTTTTTTATCCAAATCAAGGGTGATGAAAGCACTTGTTTTAAAAAGCTTGAGAAAGTTCAAAAAATTAAGCAGCCGTCTTCCGCTAACTTTAAAAAACTAAAAAAAGAATCTCCCTTTGGTTAAATCGTTAAGTAAACTGCTTTTAAGCATGTTGTAGATCTCGAATAGTTTGTGATTTTAATATTTTGAGAAAACGGAGGCCGTTGTGGGTGGTGGCATTATCTGGTTGGCATCTTATCCAAAGTCAGGGAACACGTGGCTTCGAATTTTCTTGGAAAACCTTTTTCGTAACACACAAATGCCAGCGGATATCAATGATCTCAATGTAGTCAGGTTTTCTGATAACTCATATTTATTATATGAGACGGTTTGTGGAAAATCATTACGTACTGAGAGTGACAGTAACATTCATAAGCTCCGGAACCAGGTTCAGAAATATATGGGATCTCATTCTGAAACGGTTTTCGCCAAAACGCATAACGCTGTGATGAATTTCGAAAATAGCCCATTAATATGGCTGGAGCATTTGGCTGGGGTAGTCTACGTGATAAGAAACCCACTCGACATGCTAATTTCGTTTTCTGATCACTATAATCTAACAATTGATGACACTATAGAAGCTATTT
>Ga0160422_10001158_pt1 | contig 16418 bp, 20 predicted proteins | sample Fk160mmetaG_FD_108192 | JGI IMG/M metagenome (GOLD analysis project Ga0160422, IMG submission 108192) | Marine microbial communities from the Central Pacific Ocean - Fk160115 60m metaG | ecosystem: Environmental > Aquatic > Marine > Oceanic > Photic zone | place: The Central Pacific Ocean... | reverse complement strand
CAGACAATGATATCATTGACATGGTTAGTGCTTATGTTGGTGAAGGACTTGCTCTTAAGTTTAACACACACATGAAGATGAGTGCTAAAATGCCTAACCCAACTGATATCATATCAGGTAAGGTTACTGAGGTTGCTTCAGATACTGATGTTAGTGCAAAGTATTCTTTGTCAACTTCAATTGCATACGAGTTGAAAGAGCTTCTTGAAACTACTGAAAAAGAAGGCAAAGAAGAAACTTTTACAAAAGCAATGGACAATGTTCTTGCTTTTATGATGAAGAACTTTGAAACTGAATTGGTTCTTGCCAGTGGTAGGGTAATGTTGAACACATACAAATTACCAGTTCACCCTAAGAAGAACAAAAATGCTCCTGAGTTTTTCAAAAGGTATGGTAAACTTATTCTTGGCAATGAGGATGAATAAAACAGAACTTAGAGAACGTGTGGTCAGGCGTCTTTATGGAGATGCCTGGCGTGATAATTGGAAGACCATTCCTGAAGCATTAGAAATAGCAATGTACAAAGATGAATGGAAAAAAACTGTAGCACCAATAGAGTTCAATGAAGTAACAGCCAAACATTGGTTACTTAGAGAATGGCACAATTGGTTTGCCAAAAACAATGTAAGCAGACTGGACTACGAAATTTTTGCTACTACAGAAGATAGAGCATTAGGAGTTCCATCTGAACACAAAGCTCAAGTATGGATATTAGACGAAACTGTTAGAGCTTTATTTAAATTAACCTATTTTAAAGGTTGACAAAATAGGCAAGATGTCATACTATATAAGTATAACTTAGGAAAGAGAGATTTATGGGACAGAGTGTAGCACAAGAAGAAGCAGAAATGCAAGGACAAATATTTGACCAAGCTATGGGTCCAGATATGAAAGAGGCACATTCCAAAGAAGATAAGATGCGAGAAGCAGTTATGGCCAAGTATAAAAACGTGGACTATGATGCTGAACTGTCTATGGATGAACGCAACGATATTAGAGAAAAAGTTATTCGTGCTAGAGTGCAGATGCTTTTTAAATATCCGTTTTTTGCTCAATTGGCTATACGATTAACACTGGTTGAAATAACAGATGCATGGTGTCCTACTGCGGCAACTGATGGTCGTAGCATGTACTACAATCCACACTTCTTCAAAGTGCTGACACAAGCAGAAATTACTTTTGTGGTTGCACATGAAGTGTTGCATTGTGTATACGATCACATGACACCTATGCAAGAAGGTTGGGACAAAAGGCTGTTTAACATTTCTGCAGATTATATTATTAACATGGATCTTTCAAAAACAGGTGTTGGTGAAATGCCAGCAGTTGGTTTATTGGATTGGCAGTATGATGGTTGGAACAGTTTTGAAGTGTACAATCATCTAAAAGAATTGAAAGACAAAGGTGAACTACCACCAGAACTGCAAACACTAGATGTACACATCATGATTGATGATGATGGTAACGTTGAAGTTACAGATGGCGGTGAAGGTGACGGAGAAGAAGGCGAAGGCAAAGGCGACAAGCCTGGCAAAGGCAAGCCTAAACTCAGCAAAGAAGAAAAACAACAGATTGCTAATGAAATAAAAGAAGCAATGATAAATGCGGCTCAGAATGCAGGTGCTGGAGATGTACCAGCTGGCATCAAGAGAATGATTGATCAATTGACTGCTCCTAAACTAAAGTGGCAGGAATTGGTAAATGCAAATATAGAATCCTGTGTAAGAAATAACTACACATTTATGAGGCCTACACGAAGAGGTTGGCACTCAGATGCTATTATGCCTGGTATGGAAAGAGATCAGGAAATTGATGTTTGTATTTGTATGGACATGAGTGGTAGTATTACAAATGAACAGGGCATGGAATTTATCAGTGAAATACATGGCATGATGCAACAATTCGCTCAGTACAAATTGCGAATTTGGACATTTGATACTGAAGTATATGGCTATGATGAATTCACCAGTGATGATGGTAGAGAAATTACTGAGTATGAATTGCTTGGCGGTGGTGGTACAGATTTTATGTGCAACTGGAAATACATGAAAGAAAATGATATTGAGCCTCAGCAGTTGATCATGTTCACAGATGGCATGCCATTTGGTGATTGGGGTGATCCTAATTACTGCGATACATTGTTTGTTATCCACAGTCATTATGATAAAACTCTAGAAGCACCGTTTGGTAGAACTGTGCATTTTGAAGATTAATGTTAAAGAGGGGTATTTTGTACATACGTGGAATGCAAATTATTAGAGTTGATGAACAAGGATTCGCACTAAGTGACGAAGACATAGAAAAACTAGCTGGTAGTAATCTTTGGATGGAAATGATGAAGAACAGAGTCATTATTCAAAGTCGCGGTTTTGAACAAGAAATAATGAAAGAAATAGATATTACCAACTACTACTATATTGAACAAGTAGATAAAAAGGGAGAAGATTGGGATGGATCAACCTATCTACACCCTACAGAACCAAATGTTGCAGATTACATACACAGGATTTGGTTTGCCTCGCCAGTAGATAAAGAAAACTTTATGCAAATACTGGCAATGAAAAAACTAAGCCAAGACGTTTAGATCATTAAATACATACATAACTAAATATGTATGCTAACACGATAGGAGTAAATCAATGGCAAAAAAAGTTGAAGAAGCAGAAGTGGTAGAGCAACCAGCACCTACTCCGCCTCAAACAGGTGGACAAGAAGTAGAAAATGTAGCTCTTAACGTTCAAGATCTTGATGCTTGCGTTAAAATCATCGATACTGCACTACAAAGAGGTGCATTTCGCGGAGCGGAAATGACATCTATCGGAACAGTATTTGATAGAATATCTGCTTTCGTAAATCAAGTAAAAGCTCAACAAGAAGCTAAAAAAGAAAATGCAGATCAAACTGCACCACAAGGAGAAGTGAATGGCACAGGCTAACACTAAACACGTAGGAGCATTAGCTAACACTGGAACTAGGTGTGTAGTAATGATGCGACAATTACCAGATGACAGAGATAGTGCTCTAATTATGGAAACTGAAAGTTTACCAGAATGGGCTCATGATGATGTCATTAGAATGGTTGATGGCGATCAGGCTCAAGCTACAGGTAATTTATGGGAAGTAGCAGATAGAACAGTTTTTGCTAATGGACAAAACGTTCTTGCATTTGCACACCAGGCTGGTTGGTTGAAAAAAGTTGCAACTAACAATGTAGACATGAAGCCTAATAGTACTACAGTAATCAAGTTAGATGAATTGAATAAACTTATTGCTGAACAAACAGGTGATCCTGATAATGCAATACCACGCAAAGGAGCTCCTGATGTAGCTGGACCTGCCACATTACAGGATAATCCAGAAACAGCTCAACGTAGAATCACTACAGAAAACGTTGAAGAACTAGCAAATCCAACACCGCCAATTCCACAAGTCCAAGCACAGGAAGGTGCTTTAGATGATAGTGCTTTAGCGGCCAATATGCTTGCACAAGCTAAAGGTTATGAAGCTGAAGCAGAGAATCTAAGAAAACAGGCTTATGAAATGGATCCTAGTTTAAAACCCACACGCGGTCGCCCTAAAAAAACGGCTAGCTAATATGGCTATCAAAAAGACTGATAGGTCATTTGAACAAATCGTAAATGAAGTTCAAATGCATGAGATTCCTATTGAATATATTGTCAATATCAAACTGACTTTGATGAGTGGTAAAACACTAATTCTACATCAGAAAGATATCAAACATGTTAAAACTACTAACGAACTTCTTGCAAGTGTTAGCAAACAAGATGAGATTGATGATATGCAGGTAATTTTAGACTATGAAAAAATACGTGTAAATGTTGAAAAACAAATAAGAAATCTTTTCAAAAGTCACTTTTCTGAGGACAAGTAGTTTTGATTTTTGATCCTGTTGTACTGGCAATAATAGTAGGCGGTGTTTTCTATGGATTGTTTGTTGGATTGATACCAGCAAGTGGTCCAGGAAAAGCACTGCTTACTCTTTTTATATTTGCAGGTACACCCTTTTTCCAAGACAATAGTTTGGCGTTTGTTGCCTTTAGCATGGCAGTGGTTATGAGCTGTGTCACTGGTGACAGCTTTGCAAGTGTGCTTATGGGCATTCCTGGAGCTCAAAGCAGTGCCGCCACAATGGTTGATGGATATCCATTAGCAAGAAAAGGCAAAGGTGCTTATGCTCTAAGTGCCGCGATCAGCACCAGCACACTTCAGGGTTTGTTATGGGGATTGCCAGTATTTTTGTTTATGGATTACTACAAAGCATTGGTTCCTTATATTACTACGCCAAGATATCTTGCAGTGTTAATGCTAAGTTTTGCTATGGTTATATTCATAACAAATCGACATTATTTTAGGACAATGTTTGCAATCGCATTGGGTATATGGTTTGGTATGATAGGAGATGATCCTTTTGGCACCACAAGATACACTTTTGGATTTGATTATTTAGAAGATGGTGTAAGTGTTGTAATAATGGCCGCAGGTATATTTGCAATACCTGAAATCATTGAAGCAGTAAGATTGAATTACAAAGTATATCGTGTAGGCAAAGAAAATTTATGGCTACAGGTATGGGAAGGTATGAGAGACAGCATCAAATTTTGGAAATGGAATATGTTTGGTGGAGCAGTAGGAATGTTCCACGGTTTGCTTCCAGGTTATGGTGGCGGAAGTGCAGACTGGTTGTGTTATGGTATCGCATCAAAGAAAAGCAAAGGAGACGGCACTCCGTATGGTAAAGGCAACATTGTAGGTGTCATCGCACCTGAAGGCGTAAACAATGCAGGTAAGGCTGGTGCTATTGTGCCAACAATACTGTTGGGTGTTCCAGGTGGTAAGTGGGCAATGATCATCATGGGACTATGGATGTGGTTGGGCTATGATGTTGGCGATAGAAGTATACTAGAAAATCATGACTTTCTAAGTGCGGTTGCAATAGGATATTTTGTTGGTGTAATTGCTACTGGTATCCTGTGTTTGGTTGCAATTCGTTATTTGGCTATGCTACTTTATATTCCTGCAAGATATTATATGATACCATTATTTGTAATTACTATTGTTAGTGCATTGAGTGTAAACAATCCTGAATGGTACAAATGGCAGTGGGTATGGGGTTTGGAAGATCTGACACTATTGATTATATTGAGCTGTATTGGTTACTGTGCCAAACGTTTCAAGTTCAGTAGGCCAGCTCTTTTACTTGCGTTTATACTCAGTGAAAAAATTGAAGACAAATCAAGTGCTACATATTTTTTGTATTTTAAAACTGGCAGATGGGAAAAACTGTTGACAGATCCAACTTTTATGGGTATAATGATAGTAATAATTGCTATTGCGATATATGGTATTAGAAATAAATCGAGTATAAATTATGCATGATAAAACAATAGTGGCACTGGACATGCCGTCATTGAAGGATAATTTAAATCTAATTGATCAACTTGATAACCACATGTGGTACAAAACAGGATTAAATTTTGTAACACAGAATGGATTTGATGCAGTTCGCAATCTAGCATTGTATAAAAATGTGTTCTTAGATCTTAAATTGTATGACATTGGCAATACAGTTCAAGACGCGGTACGAAATGTTGCTGACATGGGCGTGAAGTTTTTGACTGTTATGGGTGATCCACACATAGTTGAGGCCGCAAGTAAAGTAAAAGGTGATGTCAAAATATTGGCTGTGACTGTGCTTACAAGTTTGAACAGGAATGATCTAAACATGAACTTGATCAAAGATGGTGACTTAGATTATATAGTTGAACAAAGAACTGATCTTGCTTTTAGATTTGGAGCAGATGGAGTAATATGCTCACCAGAAGAAATAAAACTCTTACGAAAGAATTACAAAGATAAATTAATAGTAACACCAGGTATAAGAAACAAACAAGATGATGCTGGTGATCAAAAACGTATTGCAACAAGAAGTCAGGCATTTACAAATGGTGCTGATTATGTTGTGGTAGGCAGGCCTGTATACAAGGCACACAATCCATTAGAAGCACTTAGGAACTTGTGATTGGACAAACTAGTTTTTATATTAATGTTGATGAATGGCCAAGAAGTTGAAGGTCAAATACAGTACCCAAGCATGCAGAAGTGCGGTTGGTATGCTAAAATGATCAACAGAGAAAGTGATAGATTGGCAGGACGTTATTCTGCCTGGTGTAAACCAACAATAATACAAGTAGAAGAAAGGTAAACTATGAAAAAACTACTATTTGCACTGACACTATTGGTGTCTCCAGCTTATGCTGATTATCAAATATACACACATGGAGGCGCTGGGGGTGCCACTGGACAGTGGAACATTAACATTGCAAAGATGTTGAGTACTGTAACCACAAATCCGGTTGATGTACTGCACGTTAAAGGTTCAGGTGGTAGAAAAGCAGTAGATGAATATTTAGAAAATGTAAATGCTCCTACTATACTATCAACCAGTTCAGAATATGCAACTGAATACATGGTTAATCCTAAATGGGCAAAACATGATTTTCTAAACTATTGTCCACTGCTGATCAACAATCATAGCAGTGTGGTGTATACACACAATGACGTTGATCCAATGACTTTTACTACAGGCAGTATTGCTATTCACGGCAAAGCAACACCTGACGTAATGGGTTTGGTTATGCTGGCACTTGGTCCTGGCAAAACTACACAAGAATATTTGGACTATATTGGTCCTAATGGAATCAATGCTATTTCAGGTATGAAAGGTCCAGATAGACGTTTGGGTATATTGAATGGTGAATTGGATTTTAGTAGAGCTCCAGGTAGCAGAGTACTGAAAGAAGATACACTTATGGGCAACATCGAAGGTCCACGTGGAGGTTTCAAACCACTATTCAATTGGGGAGTACAAGTAGGCAGTGGAATTGTAAGTGATCCCAACGAAGTAAAAAGAGGTCCATTGTTTGAACACTTGTTCCTAGATCGATGGGGCGTAATACCTGATGGGGACTTTTACAAAGCCATGCGTACTGCGGCCAATGCCAGTCATTTGATGGACGCATTAATTGTTATATGCGAGTCACCATACAAAAATGAAATGCTAACAAAGGTTGAACTAGCACTTGGTAACCAAGAGAACTTAAATACACTGAAGGAAAACATGGGTGACTATGAATGGTTCACCGGAGACCTTGCTATGGCTGTTTGGAATGGTGTTAATGGTGCATTGAATGAACTTGCAACAACCAGAATTATTGCAGAAGTATATAAAGCAACTGGCCAGAAAGCAAAACCTAGAGACTAAAAGGAAATGCAATGAAAAAACTACTACTCGGAGCGATCACGGCTCTATCTTTGGCAACTACGGCTCATGCTGATTTCAATGTTGTAGTTCCACAAAAGCCCACCGGAGGAACCGGCACATGGGCAAATCTAATCGCTACAGAAATCAATAAATTTCTACCAGCAGATGATCAAATTGTACTAGAGTTTGTAACAGGTGAAAGTGATAGAAAAGCACTCAAAGACTATGTTACACTAAACAAAGCTGATAATCATGTGTTACAAATTACACATGGTGGCAATGCTGAAAGTTTTTTACAAGTTGATCTAAAAGGATTTGACTACAGAGATCTTGAACCCGTGTTGATTCAAAATCTTAATATTATCGTAACAAAATGGACATCATTTGATCCAACCAAAGATACACCTATCATGGCATCTGGATCAGGCACAGTATCAGAAGCAATGGCTGTTTCGTTGCTTACCTGTGGTACTGAAATGAGTGTAGATGAATATCTAGCTTGTTTCAAAGACAAAGTTGTATGGATTCCAGGTTATGGTGGCAGTGATAGACGTATTGCATTCATGAATGGTGAACTTAATGCGTCACGTGATAATCCAATCAAAACCAAAAAGAAATACAAAGAAATGTTAGAAAGTGGTATGGGTGAATACTGGTTTTCACATGGTATTCTAAATGCTACTACCGGTGCTCATGAAGATGATCCAAACTTTCCAGGCACATTGTTGGAAGATAAATTTATGGAAAGACACAGTGTTTATCCATATGGAGACTTTTATGATGCATACAAACTTCTTAAAAGTTGGAGAGACGGATTGCAAAAAGCAATTTGGATTCCGCGAGACCATCCACGAAAGCAAGTTTTAATTGATGCTATTGCTAAAATGTTAAATGACAAAGACAGCATGAAAATCATCAACAAAAAAGTTGGCAAATATCCAACACTTACTGGAGCAGAAGCACAGGCTCATGTAGATATGTTGTTTAGTTTGATCAACGAAGATACTCTACAGAATCTACTTAAAGTAACAAAGTTTACTATTGGTACAGAAGGCGTGTTCAAACCTGAACTGTTAGAGTAATGAATAATCTTTGGTTCGCAGGAGTACCTGGCAGTCGATGGAGCGGAATACACAGGTTACTGGTTAATTCTTGTAGCAATGTGGATCGAACAGATGAAAATGACGACCGAAGATTTTTTCATAAAAATGCAGATCCTCACAATCCAATGAACGGACACTCTGGTGCTTACTGGGGACCAGGAATGGGTTGTGGGGAGCATTGGATGGAACTACAGAAAGTTGGTGCCAAGCAAATACAAAGAGATATTGATACTGTATTCTCAGGCACTGGCATTCGCATAATTAAAAATCACTTCCTTAACAGACACTACAATTTAGATTGGATCGCAGAAAATTTTTCTGGCGATTTTATTTTTTTGGTATACAGAGAAAGTCAAAAATCATTTGCTTGGTGGTGCGAAGTGATGGACTTTACTGAAGATCATTGGCCTGATTATAGACCAGGTTATAAAGATTATAACACAATGTATGAGCGTATACGATACGAAAATGCTTATATGTTGGACTTTGCTATACGAAATGACATGGCGTGGATGCCAGCTAGTGATGTCAATAGTTTTAGATGGTTTCCTGGTTTTGAGGCAGATAAGTACAGTAATAATGGTAAATGGAATGATGTTTACATTACCTATCAACGGATAAAATAATGCCTAAACCTAATACTACATTTAAACTATCTATTCGAGATGTGGAGATTATAGAACATGCCTTAAGAGCTAAAGCAGGACGCAGAGGACTGGCTATAGCACAGGGCGAAACATCACCTGAGCTTAGACGAGAGATGAATGAAATACAAGAAGTGTTGGGTAGATTACATGAACAAAAAGAATTTTATTCTCAGTTTAAAGATGGCAAACCTTATGTAAGTGGATAAAATATGGAAGTAAAATTAGAAAATAAACCTTTTCCTGATTGGCATTTTGACAAATGGCGCCGTGATAAACCAGGCGAATACATGCGAGTGTTAGGAACCTTTATTGGTGATTGGAAAGATGAAATAGACCTTGCAAGAGAACTAGGCGTTAATCCTGCACCATACAACAAACAGGGATATGGACATGCCGCCAACAAAGCCAGCGAAGGACACAAAGAAGAAGATGCTCCAATGCTTGAACAGGGTGGCAAACCAGATGCTCCAATGTTTCATAAACGACATTTTGACAAAGATGATAGAGATAAATTTCCTACACTAGTTGAAATGGCTGAGTATTTTGGCTTAGGAGAGAGTAAGACTTGGAAGTTTAACGATCAACTTGTATCTGATCAACTGCCAAATCATATTGATAATTTACCAGGTATCCCTAGCAAAGAACGTGTAATAGACAATCCAGACTTTGGATACAATCTACACAAAGCAAGATTTCTTGTTTTTCTTGAAGACTGGGAACCAGGCCAACTTTTTATGTTTGGCACATACTATCATACACATTGGCGAGCTGGAGAAATAGTAACGTGGGAGTGGAGCACTCTGCCACATGCAACTTGGAATGGAAGTTGGCGTAAAAGACCTGCTCTGCAAATTACAGGTGACGTAACTGAAAAAACACTCAAAGTAATTAAGATGGGTAACCCGGACAAAGAGATTTATGTATGAAACGTTTTACTCCACCAAGCGATACATTTTGTGTGTTACCATGGATACATCTAAGCACTCGTCCTGACGGTGCAATGCGTGTATGCTGTACTGCAAATGCAAGCAGTGTTGGTGTTACAAACGACAAAGAGTACGGAGGACAAGTAGGCGTACTGCGTACAGAAGAAGGCATTCCAGCAAATTTAAACAATTCAGATCTTGAAAGTTCATGGAACAATACCTATATGCGTGGCACACGACAAATGATGTTGAAAGGTCAACGCCCACCTAGTTGCATGAAATGTTTTAAAGAAGAAGATGCAGGACATCATAGTAAACGACAATGGGAAACAAACTATTGGAGCAAACGCATCAACATTGATGAAATGTTGAAAGAAACTGAAGATGATGGTAGTATTCCTACAAAGTTACGTTATATAGATCTACGCATGGGCACAAAATGTCAGCTTGCATGTGTAATGTGTTCACCACATGATTCATCAGGTTGGGTAAAAGAGTGGAACAAAATGTATCCGCAACTCAAAGATCCTGAATTAAAAGAAATATGGAATTGGGAAAACAAAGGCAAAAACTTCAACGCCAGTTACAATTGGCACAAAAGCAACGACAAGTTTTGGGAGCAGTTTTGGAAACAGATACCAAACATGCTACAACTTTACTTTGCTGGTGGCGAAAGTACTGTGATGGATGAACACTACACTATTCTTGAAAAAATAATTGAAAGCGGACACGCACCAAATTTAGAACTACGTTACAATTCAAATGCAGTTGAATGGCGTGATGATTTGTTTGAACTGTGGAGTCATTTCAAACTTGTGCGTTTTCACTACAGTTTAGATAGCATAGGTGCAATGAATGATTACATACGGTATCCCAGCAACTGGAATCATCAAGTACGCCAAATATGGAAACTCAACAACGAAACCACAGACAATGTTGAAGTAACTTTAGCCTGTGCCGTAAATGCATTGAACATGTATTATCTACCAGACTTTTTCAAATGGAAGCTACAGCAAGGCTTTACAAAAGTAAACATGTGGCCATTTAGTGCAGGCAGTGTAAACACACACTTTGTTTATTGGCCTGCTCCTTTAAATGTTAAAACATTGCCTGCTTGGTTCAAACAACAGATAGAAGTAAAATATGAAAAGTTTTACAGTTGGTGGGAAGAAAATTGGGAATTAGGAATACCAAGTTGGTACCGAGGGAAAGTAACCAAGGACGATTTTATGAGTGCAAGTCATGGTATTGAACGTATGCGTGGTATGGTAAATTTTATGAACAGCGAAGACTGGAGCAGACGTATGCCACAGTTTAGAGAATATATTCGTTTGATTGACAAAACAAGAAACCTAGACTTTTGCAAAACGTTTCCAGAAATGGCAGTATTAATGGATGACGAACCAAGTATAATCAGCATAGATCAATTCAACAACAAAACACAAAAACATGAAAGTGCAATAATAGAAAGGTTACTTGGTGGACAAAGAGTATAAATGGGACACTGTTGATCCAATCAAAACTAGACTGCCTTATATTGTAACAGCAAATCCATTTGCAAGTGGACATTGGTTAACATATTATATTGATCAACATGATGATTTTGCACAAAGTTCGTTGATGTATAGGCATCAATTCAAACATCATGGATATATCAAGCACTGTCAATCACCACACGAACTTAGAGGTGACCCTACCAACTACCATATACATTTTCCTATTACATTTAGTATGAAAGCTACAATGGTGCGAAATATGGATTTTAAAAAGATAGCACTATTAGAAAATAACTATGGTCCATATGTAGAACATACTAGAAATCGTATGCAAGCATTCAAAGAAATCAATCCAAATCTAAAAATAATCCTAAGCATGGATGTTATACATTGTAGACTAGAACTTGCAAAACAATATCAAAAAGACATCAGCACCGAAAAAACAGAAGAACAATGGCTTTTATGGAAAGAACAATTTGGTGATAGTGTATTTAGAATAGATATCAACAAAGTACTTGAATACGATGAAAGACACATGTATGAACTGATTGCATTTTTAGATACAAATGTAAATCCAGACTGGCGTAGATTGATCAAGGACTATAGAGAACACATAGATGTATAGCTACAACGATATTAGACAGGTACACTTAGAAGTTACACAAAGGTGCCAGGCGGCTTGTCCTATGTGTGATAGAAATGAAAGTGGTGGACGAGATAATCGGCATATCACAAATGCTGAACTATCATTGGATGATGCAAAAGCAATTTTTACACCTGATTTTATAAAACAATTAGATAACATGTATATGTGTGGCAATCTTGGTGATCCTATTGTTGCACGTGATACACTGGAAATATTCGAATACTTTCGACAACACAATCCCAATATTTGGTTGAGCATGAACACAAATGCTGGAGCAAAAGAACCACAATGGTGGCGTGAACTAGCAAATGTTTTTGGACGCAAAGGTGCAGTGGTATTCAGTTTAGATGGACTAGAAGATACAAATCACATTTATAGACAAAATGTACGTTGGGATATAGTAGAACGTAGTTTTACTAGTTTTATAGGTGCGGGCGGCAGAGCTAGATGGGATTATATCATATTTGACTACAATGAACATCAAGTTGAAGATGCAGAAGGAATGGCAATGGCTTGGGGATTTGAACAATTTAGAGCAAAGAAAACAGGTAGATTTTTCAGTTCTGTAAAACACGTAGGCAAAGAAACACATCAAGCACGTAACAGAAAAGGTGAAGCAACAGCAAAATTGGCTAAACCAAAAAATATAAAATATCAAAACAAAGCTCTTTTAAAAGAACAAGAACTTATCAAACAATATGGAAGTATGATTGACTATTATGATTCTTGCAGTATAAAATGTAAAGCTGTTGAAAAGAAAGAAATATTCATTACAGCAGAAGGCTTGTTGATGCCTTGCTGTTGGACAGCAGGACGCATGTACAAGTGGTGGCAGATTGATCCTAAGGTAGAACAAATATGGGATCATATTGACGGTATAGGCGGAAAAGATGTGATAGATTGTAATCTACACGGTTTGGAAAATGTTTTTAAAAGTGGCATACTTGACAGTATAGAAAATAGTTGGAACAAACAAAGTATCAAATCTGGAAAACTAGGAGTATGTGCAAACAAGTGTGGTGACAAATTTGATGCATTCAATGAGCAGTTTGCTTGATGACAGTATTATTATTAGGCAGTAGAGTAAAGTATCAACCAATTGTGGTACAGTTGGTGCAAAGTTCAATTGATTTTGTAATTTATGATGCTGAAAAAGGATTGCCTAATCAATGCAAAGAATTAGAATCATATACAACTTTTGTTGGTTATGAAAACTTTTTTGAACCTGACTTCTATAAACAAAAACACAGCCATATAGATAAAATAATAAATTTGAGAGACCAAGCTACTTGGATCAAACTAGAACAAGATCTATGTGAAGTTTTTGATACCAAACAAAGATTTGACAACACAACACGTGATTTTTTTGGCAGTAAAGCAAAGCAAGATCAAATATGTAAACAGCTTGATATTCCAACACTTGGAAATAGTAAAAACAAAATAATTGTTAAAAAAGATCAAGGAGTAAGTGGAGGTACAGATTTTTATATCACAAGCAAATCAGATTATAAGCCAGACAAGAATGACTTTGTACAAGATTGGGCTGAAATTGACAGAGTGTTTAGTGTCCAATTTTACGCAGATTACAACAATAACTGGCATCTATTATCTACGATGTGTGGTATCTATGAGGATAATTGTCCAGTAACATTCAACACGCCTGTTGACATTCGCAAAGATATACTTTACTATATGAAACAGTTAAAAACAAAAATAAATACCACTGGTAGAATAATGTTTTGGCAATTTATCAAACCTGTTGACGATGACTGCATTTACAATATGGATTTTAATTGTAGACCTGCTGGAGGTTTTGAAAATGGATCATATGATTTTGATGTAAGTGATTGTAATTGGAGTAACATTTTGCTCACTGACAATGTACCCACCCACATAAATTATCACAGCTCTATTCAAATTGATTATAACATCAAACAAACTTTTGGATACAGTTCTTATCAGCGTACCAAAAAACAACTACAAAAGAAACAAGAGGTAATAGTAATATGACAACGTTTAGTTATCCATTTAATTTAGATCACATAGACTATGACGACTTTTGGACATATTTCGATGATGTTAAAACCGAAGATATAATTGATGTAAAAAGCAATGCACTTATCAACGGAAAATTCAGCAAGGCAAAAGTTTTTTATAAAATAGGAAAGCATACCAAAAAATGGTGTGGTATTGAACCAACTGGAGAAGAGTTTGTTTTCCAAATTGGCGAACATGACAACTGCCATGGTCATTTTATAAACATGGATATAACAGATTTTCTCTGGCGTAGTAAAGTGAGCATTCCTTATCAAGCTAGTACCTGGTGGCAAGCACCTAGTTGTGTTGACTATGATAGGAAAAAATATGTACATAAACCCACAATTGAATACACTGACAAAGATTGTTGGCCTATACTATGGGGAATGATCAAAGGTCTAAGACAATTTGATGGTGAAAATTTAAGCAGTATGGGTATGAAAGATTGGTGGGACGTTGAACGCATGCATTGGGTAGGTCCAGAAGCAATAGGGCATTTACGTGGCTTGTATGAATTTCAAGAGTATCATCAAAGTAGATTTTTAAAATTTATACCTGACAGAGATGGAGCAAAAGGTGTGAATAAAGTTATTTTCAATCAAGGCAATTATGGTGCTTTGATGGGTTGTAAAAGTATGACAGCTACACACAAAGGTGAATATTTTGGATTCAAGCCACAAAAGAGTGGAAAAGTAGAACCTTATGTCATGGACTTTTGGACCTGTGATGGTGACAGACTTGTTGATAATTGGTGTCAAATTGATATGTTGGATCTTTGGAGAGGTATAAACAAAAAGTTTAAAAAACATATAGATAAAGTGTTTAAGGAAGTATAGATGAATGGCTTCTGTGCATTACCATTTGTGCAGTACAGCACCTATAATCATGGACGTTATAGGCTTTGTTGCATGGCCAAAGAACCTGCTGAAGAACTAAATCAAAATCATTTAAGCATGGAACAAATATGGAACAGCGACTATATGAAACAGGTTCGCAGGGACATGTTGGCTGGCAAGTGGAGACCTGAATGCACGGAATGTCAACACTTGGAACGTAATGGTATTGGAAGCAGTAGACAATGGGAAAACCAAAAATGGCAAGAATATACTGCTACACTAGATGAAAATGTATCCAGTCCTGTACAGTTTGATTTTCGTTTGGGTAACATGTGCAATCTACATTGTCAAATGTGCAACAAAGATGCATCACATCTAGTAAGCGTTGAACGTGCAAAAATAAAAGAAAAGTATGGTGCACCTGTACAGCATGAAGATTGGGAACGTGTAACTGACAACAAAAAAGAAGCACTACTGCAACCGGGTATTGATTGGGAAGAATTTGAACCAATGATACCACATGCTCGCGAAATAAAAATGATTGGCGGTGAGCCAACAGTGTTTCCAGATATGTTTCGTCTATTGGATTATTGCACAGAAAATGATTATGCAAAAAACATTGAACTGTCATTTTACACAAACATCACAAACATGCAGGATCGTTGGCTAGAACAACTAGGACAGTTCAAACGTGTTGTGGTAAACTGTTCACTTGAAGGTATGGGTGCTATGAATGATTATCTTAGACCTCCAAGCAAATGGGACTCGGTCTGGAAAAACTTTACAAAGTTAATGGATTTTGCAAGCACCAAAGCAGGCAAACGTATAAAGGTGCGTGTAACCACTGTTAATCAAATTACAAACGCACTACACTTGCCTGACTTCTTTGAAATGCTACACGACTACCAAATTACACAAAAGCGTGGTATAGGACTGAGCAGTAACCAACTTATAGAGCCAGCCTACTACAGTATGCAACATGCACCTGATTGGTTGAAGAAAGAACAAAAACGTAAAATACAAAAGCTGTTGCACAAAATAGGCAACAGCAAACACTTTGATACTTGGCAAGAAGCCTTAATGGATTGTGTAAACTTTGCAGAAGATCCTAAACACATATACAATGAAAGTCATATGCGTGACTATGTGCGTGTCACTGAAGTGCATGATAAGTTTAGAAATGATAATGTATTAAAAGTGTCGCCTGAGTTTGATAGGATCAAAGCTGAGCTATCCGATTAGGAACTCCAAGTTCTGGGAACTGTAGACTGTCTACTTCTATATCAGCTTCGTAGCACTGTAATTTATTTCCAAAAATAATTTGATGCGATATCCATTGTGCATTAAAGAACCACATAGATCCTGGAGGAAATGAAACATAATGCCTGGGCAAGTAAAATTGATCCCATTTATCTTCATTCCATATACATCTATCTCTAAGTTCT
>Ga0160422_10001157_pt1 | contig 16427 bp, 20 predicted proteins | sample Fk160mmetaG_FD_108192 | JGI IMG/M metagenome (GOLD analysis project Ga0160422, IMG submission 108192) | Marine microbial communities from the Central Pacific Ocean - Fk160115 60m metaG | ecosystem: Environmental > Aquatic > Marine > Oceanic > Photic zone | place: The Central Pacific Ocean... | reverse complement strand
TGGGAGCAGGTTTCGGAGCAGGAGCAGGCTTGGGAGCAGGTTTCGGAGCAGGAGCAGGCTTGGGAGCAGGTTTCGGAGCAGGAGCAGGCTTGGGAGCAGGAGCAGGCTTGGGAGCAGGTTTCGGAGCAGGTTTCGGAGCAGGAGCAGGCTTGGGAGCAGGAGCAGGCTTGGGAGCAGGAGCAGGTTTCGGAGCAGGCTTGGGAGCGGGAGCAGGTTTAGGAGCAGGAGCAGGTTTCGGAGCGGGTTTGGGAGCAGGCTTGGGTTTTGGAAGAGGTACAACAGGGGGGGTGTCGAGCACGACAGAATGAAACGTAAAATTTGGATTCGTGAGCGGCCAGCACATAAGCGCAAGGTTTGAACTTCTACCATAATTCCCATCTAGACTATTGTCCATTGAGTTTCCGTTACCTACCATCGACCACGGATCCCACGCATTGACAAACAATGTATTCTCAATATCAAGCGTTGAATTGAAGAAGGATTTGGGGACGACAAAAGATTTATTTGGTTCGACCAACATGCCTGCATACCTTTTTTGCAACCGTTCTTTCACCGGATTTTGTACAAATTTCTTGAATACATCTCCTTTGAATGGATCAAACGCACCTGCTCCAAGTCCGATGAATTGCACGTACGATAATTTTTCGACAATCGCGCATTCAAATGCTAGACACCACACCTTGAAATACAAATCTACAAGCTCATTCATGTCAGCATAGATTTTACTCAGATTCTTTCCTTCGAATAATGTACGGTTTTTTTTCTGTGTTTTGGAAATGAGCTGTTTGAAGTCGGGCTGATCTGGATGATCCAACGCATATCCTATCAAATTGATGAGGTGTATATTTTGACGCTCGCTGCCTGAAAAAATTGTTGGTTGACAGTAAATTGCAAAGTTTGGAGGTAATTTGCCATTTTCCTCAAGAGTCCCATACGCACCAGTGTCCCACCCGAATTCGTTCTTCAATTTTTGTTTATCAAAATGCGTAGTTGTCTCCCATTTTTGTGTAAATTTATTGATGAATCGAGTAGGCTCTCGCTTGATGCTAAGCTCCAAAACGCGATCTAACGAATCTTCAGCATGGTAGTACAACTTGGCTGTGGGAAAGTCCGAATATGGTAAAATCGCATACTCTTTTGGAAATGCATACTTGCTATCGTATATTTCCCAAATTTTCTGTCCCACACTTTCGTAATCAATGTGAATGTCGTGTTCTTTTCCACTCTGGTCCACATAAACAATCTTGCTTTTCTTCACCGCAAACCCGCTACCAGATCGAAAACTTCCTGTTTTCTTCCAATGATTGATCGACTTGGTCTGATGGTCACGCAAAGGATGAATGCCTAACTTGAATGCATTCGTTGGAATATATTTCAATATCTTGTGAATGTCAACTTTCGTCTTGCTTGCCTTTTTATATAGCGCATCGTTGTTCATAATATTCAACAACTTATTTACTAATTCTTCCATAATTTCTGTATGTCAAGAAAAATTAGACAGACAGACAGCATTTTTTTTAAATTCAAATGTTTGCAGATGTTTTAATGGTACTTATGGAAAAAGAATTGTTGAGTGCGGGCTGCTTGATAAGAATGATGCGATGTAGTAAACATATTAAATCTCTCGTTGAAAATGACAATGTGACATGGAAATGCATACATTTCAAGATAGGTTACAAACAATTCAAAAGTATTGAGCACACAATTAAGTCCATTCGCAATTTTCGATGTCGTGAATGTGGACAACAAACAAGTAGAAAAGCAAAACTCCGCTTTTCAAATGCATATGTGAATATATGCACAAATTGTTGTCAAGAAGAACACGGTTACAACGAATTGGTGTCGAGATTTCAAATTTTCAATCAAAGCTGCATAGATAATGGTAATTGGCAGAGAAAGAAGAGATTGATACTAAAGGAAATGAACGACTTGCATCTTGCACAAATATCATCACTCAATAAATACATGTACTGGGGTTTTGAGTGGAGACGAAATAAACTGTCTTTTCTAAAATAATTTCATATATTCAATACATATGGATTGGTCGACAATTAACCATTCACTTGATTTTACACTCATAAGATATTATTATAGCATACAATACGAAATAAGCTACGTTGTCTATATATTACATGAGTTGTTACCTAGGACGGTGAATCAAAGTTTTGATGTTATTACTAATTTAGATTACGGAACAAGGAGAATCATTCAAGCATCGAAAGTGAATGTTGGATTTGATGATGTTTTTTCATCAAAAAAAGAACTTTTTTGTTCTTATGCACATGTAATCAGAATAAATGTTGACATCCTAGTACAAAGTCTTATTAATTTCTCAAAGTATGTCAAAAATTTGTGGCGAAATGAACCGGAACGATACAGAATGAAAAAAATAGAGTATGAAAAAATAATGCAAAGCACAATACATCGTATGGAAATCTTTTCATTTGGAGTAAATGCACAATATACGAAAGATTGCACAAATTGTTAATGACTTGAGGATGCAGACTTCTAAGCTTCTTCAAAATTTTGTTGTGCACGAATAACTCGTGACATTTGACATGTAAGCTCTACGATCTGAACACGTGCATTCGCCAAGAGAGAAGCAAGCGATGCATTTTCAGCGTACATGCTGCATTCTTTTTCTATACATGCAAGTAAGATAGTTGTTTGTCGCCATTGATAAAAGGATCTTGAAATAGCATGTCCGCGTGCATTCGAAAGACAAAGCAATGCACGCGCGCGTGTAGCAATCCAGTGAAGTTCTTCCATTTGATCCATACTTTTTAATGATACATACTAAAATATGTCTCAAGAATGACCAACCTGTCTAAAATTTTGTTGGTGCAAGGTAGCAAGCAGTTGCACAATTGTTAAAACATTTGTGTCAAGACAACAATGCACTGGTCAAGACGCTCGAATTCAACATGAATCACCAACATCTCACCTGTGGCAAACTGCATAACCTCTACGGAAAAATAAAGAAGTTGCCACGTGAGGACCGGTCTCCGTGACTCTTTGTCGATCTTCGGCCGAGACGTGTCGAATGGTACACGAATCGGCCTAAATTGACGAGGTCTTGACCGATCTCACTCAGGTGACAATTGGTAATGTCAAATAAAAAAGACACGAATAAGTGAAATGCAGCAACTCTTGATAGTGCTCATATTTTGTGCTGTCATCGCATATTTGAGCGTAACGATGATGCCTCGACGTGATGATGTTGAGATGTTTACATTCTCCTCGGCGAAAGTTGCGAATGCTGCGTCATTTTGCAATATGAATAGGGATCCGTTTGCACAAATGATGATGGACAAAGTAAACGCTATGCTTAAAAGTCCGCAGACACAACTAGAGACTAACAAGATTCCAAACACGCTACCGTGCAAGAATGTGAAAAAAGATATCGTTGCAAATAACAGATCAGGCGATTGGGGCGTAGCAGGCGCGGTACATCTTGAAATTTCGTCCATTAGCAATATCCAGGGCGCGCTCGTGTCCAATTTAAAAGCAGGACTGTGCAGGTGTCTGGCTAGCATGGATCCATCTTTGGGTATTGTAAACGCGTTGATCTATCAGAAAAAAATCATCGCCATACTCGATGTAGATATAAAGAACCTCATTATTAATGGTACCGCCTCGTTTGATGGAAAAATGGAAATATTCGGTCATGAAATTGGCGGACCAAATCTATTACAGTTCACGCCTCACTTCAACATTAATGCGATCGCTACCATTTATATTGAATTTTATGGCACGTTGTTGTCTGCTACGGAAATTCAGCTGTCATGCGACAAAATTAGTGTTGTACCTAGACCGGGGAGCATTAAGATCGCAGACGGGACAAAACCACACACCGATCTCACCAAAAAAACCACTGCATTGGGCACCATATGCAATAACGCGTGGAAGCATACATGTATCGGTTCTTGCGACGCAACTAGATCGGCTTGTATAGGTACCACGTGCGGTGCGCAGTGTGCGGTAACCGCAATGAGAGCGTGTGATGGTGTCCATGACGCGTGTGTTGGTGGTTGTTCCGCTACCAAGTGTGTAGCAGAGTTTTGGCGGTGGAACGATTGCATGCATGAATGTACGCGTGATTGTGAGAATGCACGAAGGGGTTGCAAATCTTCTTGCACAGGTTGTACGAATAATTGCAATCATACTAGAGACCAATGTCACTCGACATGCGCACAAACTCAAAAATCATGCGACCATGTGATCGACCAAGCTGTTTACTGGGTAGACGCTACCATCAACAACACAATCATTGGTGATGTAGCAAACATTGTCGCACATGTTTTCAACAGTCAAACGTTTGCAAAACCATTATCTGAAAAATTGACAGCGGCCTTGCGCGGTCATAACATGACTATACCAATCGCAATGTGAGAAATGAACTTATGCTTTTGTTTGAATGTATAGCGGAACGGAACGAGCGGGCATGAAGCCAGCTGTCATATAATCTCGTATTTGTTCCTTCACATTGCACGCGATTCAACAAATAAAAATGGTCGTGGCTCGAAAAAAATATCAGCAAGTTTAATGAATCGTGAGGTCAGGGCTCCTGGTCAATTCAGTGTTTGTGATTTGATATTACAAGGTGTAATATCGGAAAGCGATGTGTCCGCGGAAGGACATGTATCTGAAGATGTTCGTTTGGAAGGTGAACGAGCTTTGTTAGAGTTGGGGATATCACAATCGTCGCAACTGTATCGGCGCAGACCACGCAGGCCGCGTAGTTCTGCACGACCGCGTAGTGCGCCACACACCATACCACACACTGTGTTACACGCGATGCCACAACCTGCCTCATCAAGTGAATCCACAAACCAAGAAACGGGCGAAAATTCGGAACTTACATGCACAATTTGCTATTCAAATGTGAGGAGTCATATATTTATTCCATGTTTTCATTTTCATGCATGTGAATCGTGTTCAACACGATTAGAAAATTGTCCAGTTTGCAGAGAACCAATCATGACTGTACACCAAGTGTGGTATTGATTTTTTCGTGAAAAAACCTTATTTTTTTTTCGATATCTAATTTAAATGCAAGTGCAGAAGAGAAATGGTTTGTATGAGCCGGTCATGTTTGAAAAGATAGTCAATAGAATTCGCAAGTTGTGCTATGAATTGGACCCAACTGTTGATTCACTAATCGTTGCACAAAAAGTGATCAGCGGCATGTACAATGGTGTTAATGTCTCTGCAATCGACGAGTTGGCCGCGGAAATTTCCGTATCTTTGGCGACGCACCATCCTGACTTTTCTAAACTAGCTGCACGAATATCGGTGTCTAATCTTCACAAGAATACTGACAAATTGTTTTCGGATGTGGTTGAAAAATTGTACAAACATACACATAATGGGGAACGTGCTCCACTTATTGCAGAAGACATTTATGAAATTGTCAACCACAACTATGACGTACTCAATGCGGCAATCGTGTATGATAGAGATTTCAACTATGATTATTTCGGGTTCAAAACGCTTGAAAAATCTTATTTGTTGCGTACTGGAGGTGTAATTGTTGAGCGACCACAACATATGTTGATGCGAATTTCGTTGGGCATACACAAAGATGACATTCCATCGGTTCTGGAAACCTACAAACTCATGTCTCAATCGTGGTTTACACATGCAACTCCGACTATGTTCAATGCAGGTACCCCTGAACCACAGATGTCTTCGTGTTTTCTTACACATATGAAAGACGATTCGATTATTGGAATTTATGATACATTAAAAATGTGTGCTGAAATTTCCAAAGGTGCTGGAGGGATAGGATTATCGGTGTGCAACATTAGAGCAAAAGGAGCCTACATTAAAGGAAGTGGAGGAAAAAGCAATGGTCTTGTCCCAATGCTCAAAGTTTACGATGCTACTGCTCGATATGTTGACCAAGGTGGAGGCAAGCGAAAAGGGGCTTTTGCTGTATACATTGAGCCGTGGCATGCGGACATTGAATCCATTCTTGATTTGAAAAAAAATACGGGTAAAGAAGAATCACGAGCACGTGATCTTTTCTATGGATTGTGGATTCCTGACATTTTCATGAAACGTGTGCAAGAAGAAGGAAAATGGTCTCTATTTTGTCCAGCAAAGTGTGGAGACCTCGTCACAACATGGGGTGAGGAATTCGAAGCATTATATCTTAAATATGAAGCAGATGGTCTATACGAGATGCAGATAGATGCACGAAAGTTGTGGTTTGCTATTCTTGATTCTCAAATGGAAACTGGAGGACCATATATGCTTTACAAAGATTCTTGTAACCGAAAGTCGAATCATCAACATATGGGCACAATAACATGTTCAAATCTTTGCACTGAAATTATTGAATACACTTCACCAGAGGAGACTGCTGTGTGCAACTTGGCTTCTGTAGCTCTTCCAAAATTCGTAATAAATGAAACATTTGAGCACAAGAAACTCTTTCAGATCATTTATGTTATGACGAAAAATCTCAACAAAGTAATAGATAACAACTTTTATCCTGTCCCGGAGGCCAGATTTTCAAATATGAAAAATCGACCAATTGGACTCGGTGTTCAAGGTTTGGCTGACTGCTTTGCATTAATGCGCTATCCCTTTGATTCCGAAGAAGCAAGACAATTAAATAAAGACATCTTTGAAACCATATACTTTGCAGCTCTTACAGCCTCGTGCGATCTCGCTGAACAATATGGTCATTACGAATCGTATCCGGGTTCTCCAGTGAGCAAAGGAATTCTGCAATTCGACATGTGGGGTGTCAAACCTTCGTCGAGGTGGGATTGGAGCGCGCTTCGAATGAAGATCAGTAAAGTTGGTGTACGTAACTCTCTTCTCGTTGCTCCTATGCCAACTGCTTCCACTGCACAAATATTGGGTAATAATGAATGTTTCGAACCGTACACTACTAATATTTATACACGACGCGTTCTATCTGGCGACTTCCTGTTCACCAACAAGTTTCTTCTTCAGGATTTGATTTCCCTCAATTTGTGGGATGTTGATATGAGAAATGAAATCATGAAACTCAATGGATCTATCCAAGGTATCGAACGCATACCTGAAAACATACGAAACCTCTACAAAACATGTTGGGAAATCAAACAAAAAGTACTTATCGACATGGCTGCCGATCGTGGAGCATTTTGCGATCAAAGTCAGAGTTTGAATTTGTTTGTTTCTGACCCAAGTCACTCAAAACTTAGTTCAATGCATTTCTATGGTTGGAAATCTGGATTGAAAACTGGTATGTATTATTTGCGTACAAAAGCAGCGGCTGAAACAATTAAGTTCACATTGAAAGAGACAAAAGAGACCAAGGTCAAACAGGAAGATGTAGAAGAACCAAATGCATGTTCCAGAGACTGCACCAGTTGTGGAGCATAAAAAAATAAACAATAACTATGAAAAAACTATATAGTACTCTTTCAGCAATCGCTTTGTACTGTTTTCTACATCTACTTTTCGTGACTGTTCATTGTTCTTTCTTAGAGCTTGTTTTTCCTCGTCTTGTTTAATTTTTTCATACTTGTATGATGTAGAAGAAAAACACATCCCCATTTACTTCATCTCTCATTTTTATAATCATCCATCAAGCGATATTTCATCGACGGATCCAATTTTTTAGTTCCACTTCTAAATAAAGCGGAATATATCCTTGTACTAAGTACTTTGCGATCTTGAATCGCAACATCGGCATTCGGTAACTCCCTTTTATTTTTTTTAGACATATTTTTGTTCAACTTATCCATAATATCTTTTTGTTGTTTTTGGTCTGCTATGTGTCTTACTAATTCATTGTCTAGACTTTCTGTGTTCTTCTTCAATATCATATCCGCTGCTACTTCTAAATTCTGTGCACTTTGAGAAAGAATATCCTCCAAAAAACCTCTATTGTAATTTGGAAAAAGTTGCTGCAACTCTTCCATTTATCTTATGTAAATATAAGTAATTTCACATGTTTTTACGCATAATACTTAGCTGCATCGAATCGTACATTAACAATTAATATGTAGAAGACAATCCTTGCTTTTCATATTTACCTCACAAATCAAGGTAGTATGTATAATCCAATAACTAATGGAATCGTTCCTATTATACACAACAATTTAGCGAAACTCATACTTTCCATATAAAAAATGTGAGAGAAAAGAGTGACGAGAATGCTTCCAACCGCACACCAAGTCGTGTATGCAATCGACAACGGTATGTCACGCAAAACAAATGCGAAAAGTGTCAAACCACCAAAATAGCAAACATAAGCACCTATTAAACAGTAATAGTCATGTAGTGCATTTTTTAACAACAGCGTTCCTGACGTTTCAAGACAAATAGTAAATAATAAAGTCATTAATGAAAAGATACTGGGATGCGTATAAGAATCGCGTTGCGTAAGCAGTGGTTCATGCAAAGTCATTACTTAAACCTCCTGTAATATTTTTTGACTAACGCACAATTACAGATTACTTGCATGAAGAGAAAAGATGTTAAACCATAAAAATAAAAACATATATGATCAAATGGTTCTTAGACAAGCATCAAGATTAGAAACATTGGCACGGCGTTTGGTAAATTTTTGTTCTAATGATCAAGCAGCAGTCGTAAGTCCATATCATAATCCTGGTCGAGTCAAACCTTACGGACTTTGGGTACCAAAGTTAGAAAAAGAGTGTGTCGTATGTTATTCAGAGTTTGATGGAAATATGCATATGCCTTGGGCATGTCAAGTATGTCATCATTATATATGTGCAACATGTTTTGATACTCTGATGCGTGAGGCATATGAAAACGATAAAGTCGATGAATTCGGAAATGTTGCATTCGAATGCCCCATTTGTAAGGATTCGTGTAATTTTCCATTAGAAGTAACGGATGATAAGACAAACTTACGCAATCGATTCAGAGATTTTGATCTTTTACCGATTGATCGTTCTGCATATGAAGAAAGAGGTCGCGTCTAAAAGAGTAAATAATTTTTTTTCGACAACATGCAAAACGCTTTCGCAGTCCTATCTCTCATGACTCTTTGCTTTCTGCTAGGCGGTGTGACCGCATACGCATGTGTAACATATAAGTGTTGTACAAGACGCTCTAACAGTGCAAGACGCTCAAACACTTCTGAACGTCAAGAACCTTTTTTGAATGAAGGGTTGAATTATTTGGAGCAAAGAAGAGTCAGAGAAATCAATCCAGTCATTACTACACGATCATCAGCTCCATCCTTACAAAATGAATCTGGAATCGATCCATCCATCTTTCCAAATGCACCAACAGTACCTATGAATGCTGAACGCGTTGAATCTGTCGTAACTCAAAACTTTTCTCAGCTGTAAGCATAAAATGGATATTCTTCCACATGATGTCATAGCGAAGATAATGTATTTTGCAAACAGACCATGTGCATGGCCATGGAGCACAACAACAATGTTGATTAGCAAAGAAATGTACATGTTGCATAAAAAAAAACAAACTCGATACTGGTTCTTGGATGTAAACGACAGATGATAAAAAAATCGGAATTGTTCGGTTTGCAAAATTAATTATGTAGGTCACAAGTCAAATGAAATTAAGAGTGAAGCGATTTGACCCCGCTACTTTGAAGCCACATCGGATCATAATTATCGTCGGAAAACGCGGAACTGGCAAAAGTGTGCTACAACGTGATCTTATGTATCATTTATGTAATAAAGTAGATTTCGGTTTAGCGATGACCCCTACCGAAGAATCAGCTGAAATGTTCAGAGAACATATGCCAGATTCGTGGATATACAATGGTTTTTCAACCGCAAAACTAGACTCCATGTTACAAATGCAACGCGATCTTTGTAAAAGTAAAAAGCAAAGAAACTTGTTTATATTGATGGACGATTGTATGTACGACAAAAAAATACTGAAAGGAATTGGCATTCGTGACCTGTTCATGAATGGACGACATCTAAACATATCTTTATGTAACGCAGTCCAATATGTTATGGATATGGGACCTGATTTAAGAACACAGGTTGATTATGTCTTCGCGCTCCGTGAAAACATTATTAGCAATAAAACAAAATTGTGGAAATACTTTTTTGGTATGTTTGAAAAATATGATGATTTTGCAAAAGTTATGGACAAGTGCACAGCCAATCATGGATGTCTTGTAATGGACAACACAACTGGAAGCTGTAATGTAGATGAATGCATTTTTTGGTATAAGGCAGCCATAGAGCTTCCGAAATTCAAAATCGGATCGAATTTGTTCTGGGAACTATCAAAACGATATGTGAAAAGTGAAGAAGACAAGTTTGCAGAAGAAATGGAACGGAAGGAAATGGAGAAATTAATGTTAGCCTCAAAAGAGAAAAAAAGAATATCATGTGTACAATGTGAAGATGCACAGGGAAATGTCATGTTAGAACGAAAGCAATTAATTGAGTTGAGCTAATCGATGAACACCCTAAATCAAATGCAATGCATCCAATGATGGTCCGTGAAATTCATACAAAACTGGATCGGTATTCGGTAATTCACGACCTTGTTGGACTAAATACTGACGTGAATTACGCAATCCTTCGCTTATATGATGTATCAAAAATAGTGTCATTTTTTTTACGGTTCTCACCCTGTGTTGATTCACAAGTTGTGGGTTTGCGCCTACACCACCTGTGGTGAAAAGAGGACGAATCGAACCATTCGGTCCATTCGTCATATAGTGTACTACAAAATTGTTTTGATTCTCATCATCTTCTTCTCTTTCACTACTTACCATGATGTAGACACCCGGTGGACCGCCGTCATCGGCGTTGCCGTCATTCATATGTCTGATATTTTGCTCTAAATCGTTTCCAACTTCGTCTCTATAAGAATTATATTCTAAATCATCATCATCAGGTATGCCAGTAATGTGAACTCCTGGAAGTTCATATGGTGGCTCAATGAATCGAGAAATAGCATCATAAATTTCAAAGACTATCGTACTGCAAAACAAATCTTGTTGCATTCCAATTACATTTTCTCCCTCCTCGAATTCGACATCCAATGTTTGGTTATACCAATTCTCGACAAAACTTTCGATAAAATTGACATAACTCATTCGTCGATCATATAATTCCGGTGTGATGTTAGCGTGACTCATATGTTGTAAAAAACTGCTGTAATAATTGCATTCTCGATTAAAGTCTTGTACAGTAAAATTATTCGGAGTTAGTCGCCACCCATTATTTATCACAAACATATTGTAGACATGATGTGCTGTACATATCGCAGCGTATCGAGGATCCGAGCAAAGAGTCTGGACATGACGACAGTCAGATATGTTTCCAAGAATAAGTGCCTTTATTTCAGCTGGAATCAATGGATCTCCTTCAGTGTCAAGTGCTCTGTCTAACACGGTGTTTTCATTCGCCATTTTTGTAACAATCAAGATTTTTAAAATGAAATACATATAAAATATGCTGTACCCATATATTAGAATCTTACGTGCAAGCACCGCTTGTCTCATTTTTTCTCATAATCCTATTGAAGTTGTTGCTGCGACAGAACTTGCCAGCATATTTGTTCCCTGCTTGAACACCAAAACAGTGACTAAAAATATTGGAATTTTACTTGCAATAATGTATCTTCCAAAATTTGCATCGGCATTAGTCCCAAAACTTTTTGACATGAGTGAGACAGAAATGAAATGTGAATTGTTTGGATTGTCATTCTTGTTCATAACATTGCTATTACAATATTGAGATTCATGGGGCGTTCGTATTCATACCGTCATTTTGATTCTCAATATTAATGAGAAAACAGTTATTTTTATCACACACATGGGCACCAGATTCTTTAAAACGAAATAATCATGCTCGCGTTGGTGAATTGAAAAAAGAATTGACGAAATTGGGATGGACTTCTTGGTTTGACGAAGACGATATGAAAATAAATGTAGACATGAGTATGGTCAATGGCATCGAACAGTGTGATGTCTTCTTAGCATGTCTGACGAAAGAATACATAAACAGTATTAACAATGCTTCAAGAAATCTAAGACAAAAATCAAATGTTTTGAAAGAATGGACATATGCACACGCCCGCAAAAAAATTGTTTTCGGCATCTTGCTCGAACCGATTGAACATTGGCCACATGGCATAGTGACAATGTATATTGCAAATCAAATCTATATAAATGCATCACATAAAAATATGTCTTTGGTCGCAAAAGAAATCACAGAAATGTTGTCCAGACACTGGATATTTCCATGTAACAAAAGAAGATTTAGCAAATGGAAACAAATTCGACTTCTTAATCTTTTTTGTTCCAATCATAATGAAGTTCATAATAATAGGGTAACAAAAGTACAACGCACATCACGCACAAGAAAATCTCGAAACGCGGCTGTATGCACAAACTCAAAGTCACATCGTATCAGCACTATTTATTCGATTTGATAATGTTCTAACATTTATGACTTTTACGCAAGGGCAAACAACATTTCGAACAAATTCTCACACAAATTTCATTGCTTTTCCTTGCGTTCTGTATAGGTCCCATCTGTTTATTATGTAAAATTTCGAATCTTTCGCATAACACGACTTTAGATGGTATTTCCACTTCTTTATTATATCGCTTGAAAAAGTAAACCGACTTCGAGATAGTACAACGCCTATATTTCCTAATGTGTTGTCTATCAGGTACAGATATTAAACCAAGTTCTTTTAATTTTCTATTATTGTCTGCAATTTGAATATTTCTCTTTTCTTCATATAGTGAAGTCATTTTTTTTTCTAGATTTTCAAAGGTAAAAAAAATAAATGTCAGACATTCAACCTGAAATGTCGAATGCATCAAGTAAAGTATCCTTTAAATATACGGGAGATGTTAGAATATCATTATCACGAATGCGCAATTTATGGACGGATAATGTTTTTACAAAAGGTTGATACCATAACTGCATTTCAAGCACACCCAAATTCGAATTTCCTACGATATTATAAATAGTTCCACTAACAACTTGTTTGCTGGCACTTTCAATTTTGTCCAAGTGAATTGAACATACAAGCGAATTTACCTTCATACAATCTTTTTGCATGTATTGCAATGCAAATTTTGTCATATTGAAAGCTTGTTGATTATCCATTTGTTGTGAACCTCCCAATAGTTGCGATACTACGAAGAGAGTTGAAACAATCATTATGTTTTTGACAAGAATTTTTTCCTGCTCCGGTGACCTGAATTCGTAACACTTGAAACGCTTTTTCAGAAAGTCGTCATGAAAGTCTTCTTTCAACGCGGGTGTCCTATACGTTGACTTCAACCAGAGTGGTCAAATCATTCTCCTCACTTTTTTTCGATTAAATGTTTATGCGATTTCTCTTTGTACTTGTATTCGTCATTGGAATACAAAGCAGTCAAGGATTCTTTGCTCAGATGTGTAATTCAGCAAAAATGCACACTCCAAACTCAATGAATAGATTCAAACTACATTTTTGCGAATCCAATGTAGAATGTGATCTGCCCATGATTTGCTGTAACGGTTTCTTTTATAATTATTGTTGTTTTGGAGGACTCCCCGTTCGCATTCCCCGAGCTTTGTTTCCGAATAGTACAAAACCGAATCTTATACCTGCTTCGAATTGATGACCATACAAAAAAGTCGTTGCATCATATTAATTTTATGCGTAAAGATAAATGCTTGCTCGTCTCATGAGAATTTTCATCGCGATTTGGACTTTAATATTGACATCCGTCATATTGGCGTTTCGCGGTAAACTTGATGAATGTGCCAAAAAACATGATGATAAAACTTACAAACAAGATGATAATGGATGGTTTGTTTTTATAATCGTAAGTCTTGTGCTCTCCTCTTTATATGTATTATATGAAATGTACAAAATATATTCCCCACATCATTCAAAAGTAGTAAACAACGCAACGACGCTCAAAAATTCAGTTGCAAGTGAACTTGTGTCATTGACCAAAAAAGAATAAGTTCAGGAAATCAATATTATTAAACATACTCACTCACAATTTTCGCGCAATCACGAAAGAGAGCCATATGACAGGATAGTATTCATTGTTTATTTGTTTAGTCTTCTCACAAATATCATAGCCAGAATATATAATTTCAAATCCTCTGTCTTGAAATATAGTTGACAATGCCTGATGAGAAAATCTGTACATATCAAAAGGTACCGCATGAAAATGATAAGTCCAAGGCAAAACATGAATCGACAGACCGTTTTTTTTTGTTATTCTAGAAATCGTATCAAATGCCTTTTCAGGTCTTCTCACATGTTCCATCACTGTATGACTAAATGTGACATCAAAAGAATTATTTGCAATTTTTTTACAATCTTCTATGTTACATCGAATACCATACTTCATTTCATCTATAGAGTCGTCGATATCTAACAACCAATACTTCAAGGGTCCTGCAAAATGTCGAAATTTATCGTAAACATTGTTCATGAAAGATTTCTTGTTTCCAGTTGCTCCAATATCTAAGAATTTTCCCTCGTGTGTGTTTACATAAAAATTAGTTAGCTCTTGTGCGATCCTATCCATATAATTAGAAAATAAATGTTTCTGTAAGTACAGAGAATTTTGGTAGCCTTTATGAATGTAATTTGCATTTTGTATATATTTATTTGCTTTATCACAGCAGTACCATTGTGACAAACACGTGGTATTCCGTAAATTACCATTCAAATTGTGAAAAGGTAAGACTTTATAAGAGGCTAGACTAAGTAAAATCATATGTATCATTTATTTGAATTCGACAAAAATTCCAGCAAATCTGGACCACAATTACTCACCGAATTTCGAAAACTAAAAGCCAATATTGTAATAAGTTATCTATGTAAAGATTTCTACGATAATCGCCTCCAATAAATCCTTGATGAACTTTTCGATTTTCTACAAGTATTTTTCTATTGTTGTAGTTATACTTGTTTATTTCGAATTCGTCACCTAAGTTTCTTTTGACTATTAATTTCAAATTATATCTACTACAGATATATTCAAGTTCTGATACACTTACAAGCGAATTTGCCATCCATTTCAATCGAAAAGGATTATATACTACATCGTTTGTTTTGGATGTGGACGAAACATAATCATCAATCAGTATGAGACGGCTATTTTTTTTCATTTTTTGAGAAAATATTTCTATAGTTCTACTTATGTTCAGACTATGAATCAATGCTTCAATTGAATATATAGTATCAAAGGTATCTTCTATGTCGTCAAAAGATTTGACATGTGTATGTAAATTTTTATTGAAACCTATTTTCTTTTGTGATATTTTATACTGAAGCAAAGACAAAGTATATCCTTGAATTTTCCATAATGATTCTTTTTGAGAAAGATATATCATTGCCCCTCCTACCCCACATCCTGCATCCAAAATTGTGCTATCTGTGTTTTTCCGATTCATATATTTATAAATCAAATCATAGTGTGTCGTTGTTTTTCTAGATTTCCCTAAAAATCGATGGACTGCAAAATCATTTATAGTATTCTTTCTAGTTGTTTCTCTTTCCAAATTATCGTAATAAGAAGATATGTTTGCAAATGTCTGATCAATCTCAACAGAATAATTTGTTGATGGGTTACCTTCTTGTTGACCAAATGATACAGAAAAATTATTCAAGTTACAAGTTCCATGTGACCAGTTTGTTGGAAATATTATCATATCGTCGGCTTTTTGTATACATTTACTTTGTGAGAATTTATGACATAAATTTTTCTTGTTATTGGTAACTTTTTTTAGGGGAAAAAACCATTGTTTTTCTCCTTGAAACAAATAATTCCAAGTAGCACCATGGGAATGTAAAGGATGACTTGAGCCTTGTACGCTTACAGACACAAACGAGAAAATATTGTCTGATGGTAGAATTTGAGGAATAAAAGGCAACTCACGTTTGATTTCATTCACGAAAAAAGGATTTTCATGATCATTTGTAAAAAATAGGGTATCAGAAGGTTTTTTATCCATGTTCAATAATAATTCAGAAGTGGTGGTGGAATATCTGTATTTGACTGCTAAATCTTTTTCTATTTGTAAGAACTTTCCATACCTATTCAGAAAATAAGTGCGACTAAGATTGAAAGTTTTATTGAAAAAATTTCTGATAAGTACCGGATGTTGTAACCTGCTTACATCAAAATCTTTTTGCAAAATGATATCACACATTATCTTACATTATATGTAATAACTTTTGTGTTTACGCGAAACGAAAATATCTTATGTGGCCTAGATAAGTGGTCAAAAATAGTTTATATTTTCACACAGTTTGGAACCCTACGTCCATTTTTCATTTTCCATCCTTGTTGCTTATAGCCTGCCCAACACCTTGAAAATGTTTTACCAGAAGCTGATACATAAGACTTACTTGTTTTTTTTTCTATAGTTTTCTTTACGGTCTTCTTTGCGGTCTTCTTTGCGGTCTTCTTTGCGGTCTTCTTT
>Ga0160422_10001156_pt1 | contig 16446 bp, 20 predicted proteins | sample Fk160mmetaG_FD_108192 | JGI IMG/M metagenome (GOLD analysis project Ga0160422, IMG submission 108192) | Marine microbial communities from the Central Pacific Ocean - Fk160115 60m metaG | ecosystem: Environmental > Aquatic > Marine > Oceanic > Photic zone | place: The Central Pacific Ocean... | reverse complement strand
GGTAAGAGAACATACGCTAAAAGTTTATAAGGATTTAATTTGATGATAAATATTAAAAATAGGCATGAACTTTCCTTAATGAGAGAGGCTGGAAAAAGAACTGCAACTATCTTGCATAAGGTTGCATCAAAAGTAGCTCCTGGTGTAACTACAAAGGAATTAGATGAATATGCTGCTGAGTTAGCCATTCAATTTGAAGGTAAATGTGCATTCAATGGATATCATGGATTTAGTGGAAATATATGTTCATCAATTAATGATGAAGTTGTACATGGTGTTCCCGGAAAAAGGATTATTAGAGATGGAGATATTGTTAGTATAGATTTTGGATTAATTTATGATGGTTATATCGGAGATACAGCTGTGACAGTTCCAGCTGGAAGTATTTCTAAAGAGTGGGAAAATTTACTAAATGTAACCAAAAAAAGTTTATATGCTGGAATTGATAAAGCTATAGAAGGGAATAGACTCGGCGATATTTCGAATGCAATTCAAGAAGTTGCAGAAAATGCAGGATTTTCTATTGTAAAGGATTATGTTGGTCATGGAATAGGAAAAAATATGCATGAAGAGCCTCAGATACCTAATTTTGGTCCACCAGGACGAGGACCTTTACTCAAAAATGGTATGACTTTTGCGATTGAACCAATGATAAATCTTGGCTCATCTAAAACAAAAGTTATGAACGACGGGTGGACTGTTGCCACAATTGACGGTAAGCCATCAGCACATTTTGAGCACACGATTGCAGTTGGTATTCAATCAGCAGAAATACTAACTAAACCAAGTACTGAAATATGAATGACAAAAAAGAGATAATTTTGCTAGACGCATGCATAGAAGGTGTGATAGACAAGCGGGCCTTTTATGCAACATTAAAAAATGGTCATAGGTTTGTGGCTTATATTGAAAAAGGTAAATGTTTTAAAACAATCAACAAAGTTGGTGATGAAGTTAGGGTTAAATTTTCACCTTTTGATATGAGTAAAGGTGAATTAGTTTTATAGGATTTGTTATGAAGGTTAGAACTTCAGTTAAAAAAATGTGTGAACAATGTAAAGTTATAAGGCGCAAAGGAGTCGTCCGTATAATTTGTATTAATCCTCGTCATAAGCAGAGACAAGGTTAAAGGAGAAATTAGTTATGCCTCGTGTTTTAGGTGTAGATATCCCAGGTAGAAAAAAGTTAGAATATTCCTTGAGGTATATTTATGGGGTTGGTCCCACTTTATCTAAAAACATCTGTAAAAAATCAAATTTAGACCCTGAGATGAAAGCTGATGATTTAAACGATTCAGATATTCAAAGATTAGTTTCAGTTTTACAGAATGAATATACAATTGAAGGCGATCTTAGAAGAGAAATATCAGCAAATATTAGAAGATTAATTTCAATAGGCTCCTATCGTGGAAGAAGGCATAGAGCAGGCCTTCCTGTCAGAGGACAAAGAACTAAGACGAATGCAAGAACACGTAAAGGAGCAAAAAGAACCGTTGGTGTAATTAGAGGAAAAGAAGCACGTTCTGCAGTCAAAGCTTCTAAATAAATTTGAAGAGAACTTATCATGAGTGAAGAAATTAAAGAAAAAAATAATATTGAAAAGAATGACACGAAATCTGAAAGCATTTCAGTCTCAAATGATAAGCAATCTAAAGAATTAACACCTAAAAAAACAAAGTTACCAACAGCGGCTGATTTGCTTGCCGATGAAGTTGTTGAACCAATAAAAAAGAAAAAGGGTTCAAAAAATATTTCTGTTGGAATTGCTTTTGTGAAAACTACATTTAATAACACGATTGTATCTTTCACTGACATGAAAGGTAATGTTGTATCTTGGAGTAGTGCCGGAAGATGTAACTTTAAGGGTTCAAGAAAAAGTACAGCTTTCGCTGCAACTACTGTTGCACAAGATGCTGCTAGATCAGCTATTGGACATGGTATGACAGAGGTAGAGGTGCGAGTTCAAGGTCCAGGCGCTGGAAGAGAATCAGCTGTAAGAGCTATCCAGTCAGCAGGATTGATTATTACTTCAATTAAAGATACAACAGCAATACCGCATAATGGGTGTCGTCCCCCAAAAAGAAGACGTGTATAAATTAAACCATATGAGTTAATTAACGCTTAACTCTGGGAGGAAAAATTATGGCAACAAGATTAGGTAGATTCGAAATGCCGAAGCAAGTCACAAAAGATGACAGTGCTTCTTCAGAAAATTACGGAAAATTCTATGCTGAACCATTTGAGGGCGGGTATGGAAGAACTATGGGAAATTCATTACGAAGAGTTTTATTATCATCATTAGAAGGAGCTGCTGTTTCTTCAGTCAAAATCAAAGGTGCTCCGCATGAATATTGTAGTCTCGATGGGGTAAAAGAAGATGTTACTGAAATTATTTTAAATATTAAAAAATTAATTTTTAAAAGTTATAGTCGAGATGTACAAGTTGTAAAAATTAATGTGGATGGACCTGGTGATGTCACTGCTGGGGATTTGATCTTACCCGATTCTTTAGAAATTTTAAATCCTGATTTCGTGATATGTACTTTGGCTGAAGATGGAAGTTTTCAAGCAGAAATGGAAGTACGAATTGGAAGAGGATATTGTCCAGCAGAGCTAAATAAAAAAGAAAATCAAGAGATTGGGATTATCCCTGTTGATTGCCTTTTTTCTCCTGTAAGAAGGGTTAAATATGAAACAGAAAATACTCGTGTTGGACGTCAAACGGACTATGATAAATTAATCATTGAAATATGGACAGACGGTCGTGTTAGCCCTGAAGATGCGTTAACAATGTCTGCAGCTATTTTAAGACATCATTTAGATGTGTTTGTTTCATTTGATAAAGATCTAATTGAATTCGAAGCAAGTGAAAAGCAAATAGATCAAGAGAAGGAAGAGTTGCGTAAGAAGCTTAATATCAGTGTAAATGAGATAGAACTAAGTGTAAGAGCTGCAAACTGTCTTAATAATGCTAACATTACAACAGTTGGTGAACTTGCTCAAAAAACTGAAGCTGAAATGCTTAAGTATAGGAATTTTGGTAAAAAGTCTTTAAACGAAATAAAAGCCAAAATTCAAGAAATGGGTTTATCTTTAGGTATGACTTTTGAGAGCGACGTATTAAAGAATGCAGGGTTTGAAATTTAGAATCAAGAGATGAAATAATGAGACATCGCAAAAAAACAGTTAAACTAGGAAGAACAAGCGCTCATAGAAATGAACTTCTTTCAAATTTAGTTTGTAACTTAATAAAAGAAGGTAGAATTAAGACAACTATAGCTAAAGCCAAGGCTGCAAGAAGCTTAGCAGAAAAAATGGTGACACTTGCTAAAAAAGGTTCTCTTTCTGATAGAAGAAAAGCAATTGCTAAATTAAAACACAAAGAAGTAGTTAAGGATTTATTCGATAATCTTTCATTGTCCTTCAAGGATAGACAAGGTGGATATACCAGAATAACTAAATTAGGAAAAAGAATCTCAGATAGTTCTGAAATGGTAATTCTTGAGTGGGTAAAAGAGGAACTAGCTAAAGAAAAAATTTCGTCCGGTTTGGAAGAAAAATCTGATTAATTCTTAATTTAATTTTTCATAATGAATTTCTTTAATAAGAATTAAAATTAATATAGGTATTTCTTTATGAATAGTGACAAATCACCAGGTTATATCTGGTTTGATGCAGAGTTTACATCAATTAATTTAGAAACAGCTAAAGTTCTTCAAGTTGCCGCAATTGCAACCGATACAAATTTAATTCCTATAAATGAAATTAATAATCACATTAATCTAAAAATAAGGATTGAAAAAAATGATCCAATCAGTCCGTGGGTTAAAGAAAATCTTGGAGATTTAATCAATGAGTGCCTGTCTTCAGAAGCTATCGAGATTACTACCGCTGACTCAATTATTTCCCAATGGATAGAGGGAATTTTTGGTAAATCCAATGACGATATATTTAAAAGACCCATTCTAGCAGGTAATAGTGTTCATAATGATTGGTATATGATGAGAAAGTTTTTTCCAAAATTCAAAAATTATTTACACTACAGACTGTTGGATGTATCAACCCTTAAAATTTTGTGGAAAGATTGGGGCTTTAATGATCATCAGTTTAATAAAGAATGTTTAGAAGAAATTAATGAGTTTTATTTAGGAGAAAATATAACCAAACTAGATCCGCATGATGCTTTGTTTGATATCAAAGCATCTATAGCTGAAATGTCATTTTATAAAAAAAAATTTCAATTAGATGCAAAAAAAAACAAGTAGCTCTTTTGTTTTCAAAATAAAATATTTTTGATAAGTTTTTGATATGGTTAAATTCAAGAGCGTAATATCAGATCGTAGAGAAATAATAGGTATTTTAATCACTACACTTGGATTTTTACTACTTCTTGGGCTTCTTTCTTATGACCCTTTGGATGTAAAACTTTATACAAACAATACTACATCTTCAAATTGGATTGGCTTATTTGGTGCCTATTCATCGTGCGGAATGCTTCTTTGGTTTGGAGTTGCTGGATACATGATACCATTTTGTGTAATGTTAATTGGAATATCATCTAGCTTTTGGTCAACGTCTAAAATATATCCTAGGCTTCTATGGTTTGCACTAGCGACATTTTGCCTATCAGGGCTTGCAGATATGAATACTCAGTTTTGGTATTCATTTGTTGATAAGTTTGAAACTGGTTCTCCGGGAGGATTAATAGGAGATATGTTAGCAAATAGAACTCTTGGACACCTAATTGGGAAAACAGGTACAACTATCATATTTTTTGTACTGTTTGTTATTTCGATTTCTAGAATGCTTGATTTACAAATTATTCAATTATTTAGGATTTTCATTAATTGGATAAAAAATATTAAAAAAGAACCTGAGTTTATTCAAAACTTAGAATCAAAAATAGATTCTGCTTCTAAAAAATCTTTAATTAAAAATAGAATTAATTTTAAGTCACGAGATTTACAAGACTCAGAGCCTGTTCCCACTATAGATGAACAACCAAAATCTATAGCTAAAAAATCAGCAACCAATAAAAATAAGAATATTAAGTCCGCCCAAGATAGCGAACCAAAAAAAGAAACATTCGAGGATGAAAAAGTACCTGATTTGATTTTAAATAAGTCAAATAGAGATTCTGAGTTTAAATATAAAAAACCAACTGTTGAATTGCTGGATGCAATCGTAAAACAAGAAAAAGGAATGAGTGCAACAGAAGTAGCTGATACTGCAAAAATCCTTCAAGAAGCATTGATAGAATTTGGGGTAGAAGCGAAAGTTACAGGAGTTCAGCAGGGGCCAGTTGTTACATGTTATGAGATTCTTCCATCTGCAGGAGTTAGAGTTGAGAAAATAAAGGCATTGGCTGATAATTTAGCATTAAAAATGCATGCCAAAAGTATTCGTATTCAAGCTCCAATTCCTGGCAAGGGAGTTTGTGGTGTTGAGGTACCAAATACTTCTAGATTAGGGGTATTCTTTCGAGATTTAGTTGAATGCAAAGAGTTTAATTCAATTAAAAATGAATTACCCTTAATTTTAGGGAAAGATGTTAGCGGAAAACCGTTGATTTTAGATCTTTCGAAAATGCCCCATATGTTAATAGCTGGTGCTACAGGTGCAGGAAAATCAGTCTGTATGAATACTATTTTAACTGGTCTTTTGATGAAATATTCTCCAGAAGATCTTAGATTAATACTTGTTGATCCTAAAACTGTTGAATTTCATACTTATAATAATCTACCCCATTTAGTTGTACCTGTTATAACGAATGCGAAAAAAGTATCATTAGGATTAAGATGGGTTATTGAAGAAATGGAAAGAAGATTTCAATATTTTAACCAAGCAGGTGTAAGGGATTTAAATGGATATAATAATCGTCCGCTTATTCAGCAAAAAGATTTATTTAATAATGATGCGGACAATGAAGATGTAAATAGTGAAAAGGAATCAATCCCAAGTCGTTTACCTTATATTGTAGTTGTTATTGATGAGCTAGCTGATCTAATGGCTGTAGCACAAGCTGAAATTGAATCAGCTATTGCTCGTTTAGCTGCAAAATCAAGAGCAGCTGGTATTCATATGATTTTAGCAACTCAAAGACCAGATGTGAAAGTTATAACTGGTACAATAAAAGCTAATTTTCCTGCAAGAGTTGCTTTTAAAGTTTCACAAAAAGTTGATAGTAGAACAATTCTTGATAGAATGGGAGCGGATGCGTTACTAGGCAAGGGAGATATGTTAGTGTTGCCGCCTGGAACTGATAAACTCATAAGACTTCAAGGAGCATTTACAAGTGACACTGAAATAAGTAAAATTACAGATTTTTGGAAGGAACAAGGAAAGCCCGAATTTATAAAAGACATAAAGGAAAAAATTGATAAACCAACAATTGATTTACCTGAGATTGAAGATGGAGAAGATGACGAAATAATAGAACAAGCTCTTGAAGTTATAAGGCAGACAAAAAGAGCTTCCACATCCTCTCTTCAAAGAAGACTAAGGATTGGATATACTAGAGCAGCTAGAATTATGGATTTGCTTGAAGAAAGAGGAGTGATTGGTCCACAGGAAAGCGCTGGACCAAGAGAAATTCTAATTGATTTAGATGGTATTATCCCTCAAAACACAGGAGAAAATGATGAAACAGACTCAACTTGATATTGGCACTGCAGGGCAAAAGTTTAAATCTGCAAGGGAAGCTAAAGGAGTGACTATTTCAGAAGCTGCAGCTGCAACAAAAATATTAACAAAATTTATAGTAGCCATGGAAAATGATGATTTTAAAGGAATGTCAGCACCAGTGTATATTAAAAGTTTCATTCGTCTATATGCAAAGTATTTAAATCTTGATCCAATACCTTTAATTAAAAATTTAGATTTAGATTCTCCAAATAAGTCTATTCCTTCAATTACCGATGATGTTAGAAAAAATTTAGCCAAGACAGAACTATCACTAAAAAATTCTGAAGATGAAAATAAAAAAATTATTGAGATTAAACCTATACTTACTAAATACTCAAATCTTGCAAAAAAAGGGGTAGGGCTTCTTTCAAAAAAAATTAAGCTTAATGAAAGAGTTCTTCAGATATTAACTGGGATTGGCCTGATTCTTATTGTGTTTTTAATAGCGAAATGTAGTCAATCAAGAGCTATTGTAAATAATGATTCTAATGACGGGTTTAATATATTAGAGAATGCAATTCCAAATGCGTATCTAATCGATAAAGAATCTGTTAGATGGACAAAATAGATAAAACATTGAATATACCTAATAAACTAACAATTTTTAGATTCATTATAGCATTTCTTATAATGATATTATTTATATTGGAAATAGATTCTAAATTTATTTTAATATTTTTTCTTTTTAGTGCAGGGATTATTACTGACGCTCTAGATGGATATTTAGCAAGAAACTTTTTTGAAATTACAACATTTGGTAAACTAATGGATCCTTTAGCCGACAAAGTATTACTCGCAGTAATTTTGATTGGATTATTAGAATTTCAAATGTTGAAAGGATGGATGGTGGCATGCATATTTGCTCGTGAGTTTATGATAACGGGACTACGTTTGCTTTTAGCATCTGGTAATCAAATTATAGCAGCAAACATGTGGGGAAAATTAAAAACAATTATTCAGATGATATTTGTTTTATTATTATTATGTGGTCTAGCATTTCCAAATATTTCATTTTTTCCAAAAGTAAATTCCACTTACGCTTTCTGCTTAGGTTTAATAATGGTTTTAATAACATTATTTAGTGGTTTTAAATATTTCTATACTTATAGAGAATTCATTAAAGATAGTTAGAAATATGAATATTAAAAAAGATAATTGGAATATTAAAAAAGTTTCAAGTAATTGTCATAAATCTAATGAATTATTTTTAGATAATGAAGAGATTATTTCTGAACTTGTTCTTGAAAACGGTATTCTAGAAAGAAGAGATTACAAATATCAACATTATGATTCTAATAAAAAAAATATTAGTTCATGGAAGACGGTTTTTAATATTCCAAAACCTAAAGAAGAAATTATCAAACAGGATAGTATTGAAGATATTTTGCGTAAAAAATTATCTCTTGAAAATGATGATAATATTAATTTGATTTTCATACTTGTGATTATGCTCGAACGAAAGAAAATATTAATTGAAAAATCTATTGGGTATAATGAAGAAAATAAAAAGATACGAATTTACGAGCATAAAAAAACAAAAGAAAGTTTTATAATTATCGACCCAGAACTTAGTTTAAATGAAATTGAACCTCTAAAAAAAGAGGTATCTGATTTAATAGATTGCTCGCAGTAAAATAAAAATTGTTAAGCGCTAGAGCCAGTATGGTAGCCAGATAAATCCAAAGTAACAAATTTATAACCAAATTTTTGAATAGCTTTTACAATTTCAGCTCTATCTAAAATAAGCTTTTCAAACTCATCAAGTTCTATTTCAATTCTGCAAATATCATTATGATGTCTAACCCTAAATTGATGAAATCCTCTAATTTTTAATTCTTCTTCGGCTTTTTCAACTTGACTGAGTTTTTTTAAATTGATTGAGGTTCCAGTTGGAAACCTTGATCCTAAACATGCGAATGAAGCTTTTGAGGCTGTTGGCAGGTTTCTAATTCTGCTTAATATACGTATTTCACTTTTGAATAATGTTACGGTTTGAAGTGGTGCTAACGCCCCGTGATTCTGTGCGGCCTTTTCTCCAGGTCTAACATCATTTTTATCATCCTCAACAGCCCCATAAAGAATTTTTGTATTTTCGTTTTTAATCAATTTTTTTATATTTTCAAAAAGTGAATTCTTACAATGAAAGCAACGGTTTCCTGCATTTGCTAAATATTCTGAGTTTTTATATTCATCGGTTTTAATAACCTTAAGATTCCAATTTCGTAAATTTGCTAAATTTATTGCTTCAGATAGCTCTGTTCTAGGAAGAGAAGGTGAGTCTGCAATAACAATTAAAGCATTTTTTCCTAATACTGAGTTTGCGCAATCAGCCAAATAAGTTGAATCTACTCCTCCAGAGTAAGCTACAATTACTGACTCAAATTCAGTTAATACTTTTATTAGCAATGCTTCTTTTTGAGCGGCTATTTTTGTTGATTGTGATTTTTCTTTTTGATTCATCATCTAATAATTCTAATCGTAGAGCCCATTTTTTATTGTTTCTTATACCATTAATAATCCATCCTGCAAGAAACCAAATAAGACAATTAACAAAAAAAATAACCTCAAATGGGATTCCAAGAAAACCTGTCAAATGACACATTAATTCACCAAACATTATTTACCTCATTTTTTCTATTAAAGATTTTGAATTATAGCATTGTCTCTTAATTCTTTAATATATTCTGCAAAAGCAATTTGTTTATTTTGTACATACAAATAATTCTTTATTTTTTCTTTTGCATCATCAAATGAAATTGTTTCTTCAAATGTATGATTAGCAACTTTGATGATATGATAGCCAAATTGTGTTTCAATAATATCTCCAATTTCACCAATTTCTTGAGAAAATGCTGCAATTTCAAATTCTGGAACCATATTTCCTCTTCGAAAAACTCCCAACGATCCTGAGCTTCTTTCACCACTTGGGCAATCTGAGTATTTCTTCGCAGCATCTTCAAAAGTTAAATCACCAGCTAGTATTTGATTACGAATATTTTTAAGTTCTTGGTTTTTTTCATCTTTTATAACGTCGTCATCACTATCATCAAATTTTATAAGAATATGACTAGCCTCAACTTCTTCGGGCGTTTGAAATCCTTCAGGATTTTGGATGTAAAATTCTTCGGCTTGAATGTCAGTAACATCCGGAACATTAGCCGTTTTTAGATCAGCAATTTGTGCAATTGCAATTTGTTGCTCAATATCATTTTGAATATTCTTAATAGACGCACCCTGTGCAGCTAAAAGATCTTCTAGTGTTGTTCCTTCAGGCAAAGAACTTCTAATATTATTAATTTCTTTGTCTATGTCTTCATTTGAAACTGTAATACCTTCATCTTTAATAGCATTTAAAAGAAGTTTATTATTTATAATACGATTTTTTACATCTTCAAATAATTGTTGCTCAATTGTCGAATATTGTTCTGATGATATTTGTCCGCCGAATCTTTGAAGTTGTGCTGACATTTCTTTTTGGATTTCGCCAAGTGTAATTTTTTCTTCATTAACAATAACAATAACCTTACTTGGATCTTGGTTTTGAATATCGCTTAGGACAGTTGGTTCTTTTTCTGTTGATGAAAATAAGTCTTCAGTTTCGGAAAGATTAATTTCTTCAGCAACCAATACAGATCCAGTAAGAATTGTAATTAAAAAAATATAAAATTTAATTTTATGCATAATTTCTCCTTCAGTGATACTTAAGATACCACTTTCTAAAAATAATCCTTACAGATTTGCTTATTTATCGACAGTTGTCAATGCTCTGGCAAATAGATATGTAAATCGTAAAATTTTTTTTAAGTAGAATTCATATTAATATTGAACATCTTTTAATAGTAATTTAATTTATAATTTGAATTATTACGGAGATATTATGTCAAGTGTTATGGAAATAGAAGAAATATTAAAAATTTTGCCACATAGGTATCCATTTATGCTTGTGGACAAAATCATTGAACAATCTGAGGATGGGAATCGAATTGTGGGATTAAAAAATCTCACGTTTAATGAACATTTCTTTCAAGGGCATTTTCCAGATAATCCTGTTATGCCAGGAGTTCTTCAACTTGAGGCTATGGCGCAAGTTGCAGGTGTAATGTTAAATTCGCGTTCTGGTAATGAGGGAAGAATTGCTTATTTTATGTCTATTGGAAATGCTAAATTTAGAAAAGTAGTTAAACCAGGTGATCAGCTAATAATCGAGATTGAAACAGTTAGAATGCGTTCAAGGATGGCTGTAGTAAAAGCTAAAGCATTTGTTGGAGATAATTTAGTCAGCGAAGCCGAACTTTCATTTGGATATGGATCTGACTAATGAAAGCATCTGTTCATCCTACAGCAATTATTGAAGATGGAGCAATTATTGATGATGATGTTATAATTGGTCCATATTGTATAATTAGTTCAGCATGTAAAATTGGCAAAGGTACAAAACTAATTTCTCATGTTGTAGTTGATGGAAATACTTCGATTGGAAAAAATAATACGATTTCACCTTTTGCTGTAATAGGTGGAAAAACACAAGATCTAAAATACAAAGGTGGAACTCCTGGAGTAAAGATTGGTGATAATAACACAATAAGAGAGTACGTTACAATCAATGCAGCAACATATGATGGAGATTACACTATCGTTAAAAATAATTGTCTTATAATGGCTTATTCTCATATTGCCCATTGTTGTAATATTGGAAATCAAGTAATTATTGCTAATGCAGTTCAAATTGCAGGTCATGTAACTGTTGAAGATCAAGCAACTATTGAAGGAATGGTTGGTATTGTACAATTTTTAAGAATAGGTCGAATGGCATTTGTTGGAGGATTAAGTAAAGTTTCTAAAGATCTTCCTCCGTTTATGATCGCTCATGGTGACCCAATCGGTGTTAGAGGATTTAATAAAATTGGAATGGAAAGAAAAGGTTGCTCAGAGGAAGCCAAAAAGTCTATTAAAGAAGCATATAGGATCCTTTATAGATCAAAAGAGTCAACATCTTCAGCTATTAAGCGATTAGAAAATGAAATTGATATGACAGAGGAATTAAGCTCTTTGATAGATTTTTGTAAATCCTCATCAAAAGGAATTATTAGATGAGTTAAGGTAAAATTAGTTTAATTATTTTTTTTGTAACTTACTAAATTGAATACCGATACTCTAAAGAGAGGATATAAAAGGAAAAACAAATGAAAAAAAGGAAAATTTTTTACAATATTAGTTTAATTATTTTTTTGTTAGTTATTGATGTAACAGCATCTTCTGTTGAAGTCTTGAAAGAGACAAGTAATGCTTTTAAAAATATAGCAAAAGATGCACTACCTGCTGTTGTTTTTATTGATGTAGAAAAAATGGTTGAGGTTGAATCACAAGCAGCACATCCTTTTTTTAGAAATGATCCGTTTTTTGATCAATTTTTTGGAAGAGGATGGAGACAGTTTGATCAAGAACCAGAAAAGAAGGAAAGAAAACAGCAAGGACAAGGTTCTGGTTTTATCATATCTTCAGATGGATATATATTAACAAATAGTCATGTAGTTGACGGTGCTTCAAGAATTACTGTGACCTTATCTGATGATAGAAAGCTTGAAGCAAAATTGATAGGTGCTGATCCAAAAACGGAAGTTGCGTTAATTAAATTAGATGATGGAGATAACCTACCAATTATTGAATTAGGTGATTCTGATAAATTAGAGGTTGGAGAATGGGTATTAGCAGCTGGAAATCCATTTGGACTATCACAAACAGTTACTGCCGGAATCGTTAGTGCTTTAGGACGAGACAGTACTCAAATAGCTGAATATGGAAATTTTATTCAGACTGATGCAGCTATTAATCCCGGAAATTCTGGTGGACCATTGTTAAATATTAATGGAAAAGTCGTTGGAATTAATACAGCAATAATGACTCGTTCTGGTGGAAATATGGGCATTGGATTCGCGATTCCTATTAACTTAGCAATTTCTATTAAAGATCAATTAATAACTAGCGGTAAGGTTTCAAGAAGTGTATTAGGTGTCTATATACAGGATGTTAATGATGAATTAGCAAAATCATTTGGTTGGGAAAATAGTAATGGAATTTTAATTTCAGATGTGATAGCTGATTCAGCCGCCGAGGAAGCCGGTCTTCAGGGTGGAGATATAATTGTTGAGTTTGAAGGTGAGCCAACTGGAAAACTGGGTTCTTTTAGAAATAAAGTTGCGGCTACTCCTCCTAATACAAAAGTAAAACTTAAAATTTTTAGAGACGAAAAATTTAAAAGTGTAAATGTAACAACTCGTGCTATGGATAAATTGGCTATAAATGATGTAAGTAAAGAAGTTTCAGACATTCTTAAGAAGATTGGAATATCAGTAACCGGACTTGATAGTGAAGAAGCAAAAGCGCTGAGTTTAAAAGAGGAAGATGGAGTATTAATAACAGAGATTGAAGAAGGAAGTACTGCATGGAGAGCAGGAATCCAACCTGGACAGGTTATCACAAGTGTTAATAGACAGCCTGTTGCTAACATAGAAGAATTTTCTCAGGCATTAGATGATTCAATGGACAATGAACAAGTATTGTTTTTAATATCAGATGGAAGTGGTTCCAGGTTTGTTGTTATAAAATTAGAAAAATAAATTAACTCATTTTAATTGGTCGGGGCGGAGGGATTCGAACCCCCGACCTATTGCTCCCAAAGCAACCGCGCTACCAGACTGCGCTACGCCCCGTTTAACCAAGAAGACTCGAAATAATAAGGATTCAAAAGTTATTGGCAACATCATTATATAAAATTAATGATAAATTTATAAAGGTGGGGATAAAAAAAAGTAGCCTTCATCTCTACTTTTAATGTATTAATAATCTATGTGTAATATTATAGGAGCATCTGTTTTAAATCATTTAAATCTGATTCTTATCAGCATGATATTATTTTGTTCATCATGTGAAAAACCAAAAAATGATTTAGAGCAAAATGATATATTAAGTTGTTGCGATACTATGCCTTCACGAATAGGAAATAATTTTGATAGTTTAAAAAATAATATGGTTTGGATACCTGATGGTGAATTCACAATGGGGGCAGAAGTAGCTGATTTTATGAACGATTGGCCTTTTAGTGCCAGATCAAGAGCAGACGAGCGTCCACTTCATCGTGTAAAATTGGATGGATTTTGGATGAGTCGAACGCCTGTTACAAATCAAGAATTTAAAAATTTTGTTGATAGTACAGGGTATATAACAACTGCAGAAAAACCAATTGAAATGGAGGATATTATGAAAGGCCTCCCTCCCGGAACACCTTCTCCTAAAAAAGAATCACTCGAACCTTCTTCAATGGTTTTTACTTCTCCTGAACGCACTGTGCAGATTAACAACGTATTATCATGGTGGCGCTGGCAAAAAGATGCGAATTGGAAACAACCAGAGGGTCCTGGAAGTACAATTGAAGACAGAATGGATCACCCAGTTGTGCAAGTTTCATATTTTGATGCATTAGCCTATGCAGAGTGGAAAGGGATGAGTCTCCCTACAGAATCTCAATGGGAATATGCTGCAAGAGGAGGGCATGATCAAAAAATGTTTATATGGGGTAACTCGCCAATTGATGAAAAAAATCCTCAAATAAATATTTGGCAAGGAAGCTTTCCTTACAATAATACATTAAACGATGGATATGAAACAACTTCTCCTGTAACCGCCTTTCCCCCTAATGATTTTGGCTTATATGATATGTCTGGAAATGTATGGGAATGGGTTTCAGATTGGTATCATAATAGAGAGTATTCAAAGCGTTTAGCTTCTGGTGTTGTTAAGAACCCAACAGGATCAAGAACAAGCTATGACCCAGATGAGCCTTACTTAAAAAAAAGGATAATTAGAGGAGGTTCATTTTTATGCAATGATTCATATTGTTCTGGATATAGACCTGGAGCAAGAATGAAAACAAGTCCTGATTCAAGCGCAAATCATACTGGATTTAGAGTTGTTAAAAATATATCAGAGGAAGTGAATAAATGAACAAATATAAAGTTTGGAAAATTTTAGACTTTGATGATGGTAGTGATCATTTTTTCAGTAAAGCTTTTGATGTTTTGATTATGGTATTAATTATTTTAAATACCATCGTTTTAATTATCGAAACGGAACAAGTTTTCTCTCAAATGAAAGGTATTTTTAGATGGTTTGAGATTTTTTCCGTTACCATTTTTTCCATTGAATATTTTGGAAGATTGATATGTTGCAATCACGGCAGAGAAGGATCAATTACTAGAAAAAAATTTATTTTTAATGCCGGAAATATAATTGACTTACTTGCTATTCTTCCATTTTTTCTCAGTTTCTTAAGTTTAGATTTACGAGCATTACGTGTTCTTAGATTGATGCGAATTTTTAGATTAGTTAAAATTGCAAAATATGCGCCAACCTTAAAATTGATTTCAGATGTTGTTAAAGAATCGATATCCGATTTGTTAATCATATCATCATTTATTTTGATACTCATAATCATGTCGGCAAATTTATTATTTTCAATTGAACATATTGCTCAGCCTGATCAATTCAAATCTATGCTAGATGCTATTTGGTGGGCATTCGGTGCTTTAACAAAAGCTAAGATTAATGCACCCGTTCCAATTACATTTATTGGAAATATTATTGCTGCTGTTGTATCGTTGTTAGGATTAGGATTTGTTGCTTTGCCTGCTGCGGTGGTAACATCAAGATTCATTAAGAAATTAAATACATATGAAAAAGATAGTTAACAGTCTTCGAAATAATAAAAATAAATTAATAACTAAAAGAAAGATTAGTTTTAAAAAAATTTCGAGTAAAGTTAAAGACGGTGCAATTAAAACATCACATGATATTTCTAAAATCAATGAATTAAAAGAAAATTTAAAAGGCGTAATTGCTAAAGTAAAAAAAGATGATGGCAAAGAATATGTGAATAACGATAATTTTAAAAGATTTGAAAAAATTATTAACAATAAATTATTTTCAAATGCAAGTACTGCATTAGAAATTTTCAAAAGTAAAAATATTCATGATTTGTTTAAAGTTGGTTTAAAAAAAGAAGCAGAAAACATATTAGCTGAAAATTTAAATGAGTATGTTCCGGATGTTGACTTCGTAAGTAATACTATTGAATCAAAAGATGCTGTAATTGACTTGTCGAAACATATTATTATTTTTTTATTTATTTCATCAATACACTCAATTATCGGGTGGGCATTTTTAATTAATTTTTTTCCTTCTGTTGATTCACCTTGGTATATCGCAATTTTTCAATATGTATTTTTAATTATTTCAATGTTTTTAATTATGTTAATCACTTCTTTTCAAATAACAATTTTGTTTATTTTCAAATTAATGAAAAGAGTTCTGTTAAATGATGAATATCAAGATGCATTGAAGAGATATGGATTTTCTGCAATCAAATATACAGTACCTTTTCCATTTGGATTATTTATAACTATTAGCTTTTCGCTTGTTAAAATCGGTTTCAAAATCTACGAAATATTTAGCAGTAAAGCTAAAGTAATTAAAAAAAGTTTGAACGAATTAAAAGAATCAGCAAAATCAAATTTAATTGATCTTATTGATGGTTATTACAGTAATTCATTTTGGGGGGCTATAATTACCCACATCATTATAGTGTGGTTATGGTTATAGGCATAAAGATTTAAAAAAAGGAGAGATTATGAAAAAAATATCTTATGAGAAAATAATAAATTTATTACTTATATTTCCTGTTATTATAATCGAAAAATTATTTAAAAAG
>Ga0160422_10001155_pt1 | contig 16450 bp, 8 predicted proteins | sample Fk160mmetaG_FD_108192 | JGI IMG/M metagenome (GOLD analysis project Ga0160422, IMG submission 108192) | Marine microbial communities from the Central Pacific Ocean - Fk160115 60m metaG | ecosystem: Environmental > Aquatic > Marine > Oceanic > Photic zone | place: The Central Pacific Ocean... | reverse complement strand
TGGTGGCGCTGCTCGTCATGTTGTCTCCGCTCTTCCTGGTCTTGGCGGGCACGATCGGAACGCCTCATCTTGGCTCTCCCGGTCCCTTCATCGCTACGGGCGCCTGCCTTTTTTCCGGGTCTCGCTCCTTGTTCAGCCTTGAGTTCGGGTCCTCGGGTGTTGTCCCGGCCCTGTCCAAGAGATGGAAGGGTAAGCAGGCTCACCAAGATAAGGGTAAGAAGTGTGGTACTCATTATTGCTTGGGTCATGGATGAATCCCCCTCCGGCAAGGTAGATATCGCCGCAGGGGGAGGTTGAAGGTGAGCTTTTTCCCTTGCCGGGTCCAGAATGGATCCTGAAATACTGCGAGTTGGCGCCTCCGGGGGGTAAAAGGTGAGCTTCTCCGCACGCGGTGACCGCTGATGAGAGGTAGAATTTGAGCAAATTCCCTTCTGGCAACCATGGCCAATGGCAGTTACTTCCTCTCCGACGACACCCTTTCCACTGCGAATTAATGAAGACCCTGATCTCCTCTGCCTTCCTGTTTCTGTGTCTCTGGCATGCAGCGTCCTTTGCCAATTCCGTCAAGCCGAACATCCTGTTCATTTTTGCTGACGATATGACTTACGATGCCATTGCGGCTCTTGGAAACGAGGAGATCGAGACGCCTCATCTTGATCGGCTGGTGAGGGGAGGAACCACCTTCACCCACGCCTACAACTCAGGATCTTGGAGTGGGGCGGTGTGTGTGGCTAGTCGACACATGCTGATGACGGGACGGCAGCTCTGGAACGCCCAGAAAGTGGCCAACCGGAAAGGGATGAGTGAATTCCAGTCTCAGGGGAAGTGTTGGCCACAGTTACTTGAGCGTGCGGGGTATCGCACATACATGTCGGGGAAGTGGCATGTGCAGGTTGACGCCGGCAAGCTCTTCAATGTGGCCAAGCACGTCAGGCCGGGAATGCCACGCTCGATCAAGAAGGCCTACAATCGCCCGCTGGAGGGAAAGCCAGATCCCTGGGATCCCGCGGATAAGTCAATCGGAGGGTTCTGGGAAGGAGGGAAACACTGGAGTGAAGTTCAGGCGGATGATGCGGTGGGTTTCCTTGAGGATGCGGCCAAATCCAAGCAACCGTTTTTTATCTATCTGGCATTCAATGCTCCTCACGATCCCCGGCAGGCTCCTCAAGAGTATCTCGATAAGTATCCGACCAGTGAAATTATCGTGCCAAGGAATTTTCTGCCGAGGTATCCCTACCGTGACGAGATAGCGAACCCCCATCGGCTCCGGGATGAAAATCTTGCTCCTATGCCAAGGACCAAATATTCCGTTCAGGTCCATCGGAGGGAGTATTACGCCATCATCTCGCACATGGATGCACAGATCGGACGCGTCCTTGATCAGTTAAAGAAGACCGGGAAGGCGAAGGATACCTATGTGGTCTTTACCGCAGATCACGGACTGGCAGTGGGACAGCACGGTCTTTTCGGGAAGCAGAACATGTACGATCACAGCGTGCGGGTGCCATTTGTGGTAACTGGACCAGGGGTTGCCGCCGGGGCGAGTAATGATGCTCCGGTTTACCTTCAGGACATCATTCCAACATCGTTGGACTGGGCTGGGGCAGAGACTCCTGACCATGTTCAATTTGAAAGTATCCAGCCTCACATCCGAGGAAACGGGAAAAAGCGTGACTATGTCTATGGAGCCTATCTGGGGGTGCAGAGATCCATCACCATGAATGGCTACAAGCTGATCTACTATCCCAAGGCCAATAACATGATTCGTCTCTACAAGGTTTCGGAAGATCCCCATGAAACCAACGACTTGATGAAAAGTAACCATCCCTCATTAAAGGAGGTGGTTTCCAGCCTGTGGGATCGTCTTAATACGATCCAGGGTGAATTTGGCGACACCCTGAAGCTGGAAAGGTCTGAGTAGGGCTGTCCAGAATATTGGCAGACAGAGCACGCCCTCGTGTTCAGGGTGAGAAGTGACCACGAACAGATGGGGCCGTGGGAGTCTACCCTCGGCCCCTGTCAGGAACCGATATCGGCCCTTATGAGGGTGGACTTGTCAGGAACCGTGCATAGAGTCCTTAAATGCCTATCAACGTCGAGTTGCTGTCACGCATCTGCAAGGAGCCAGGGGCTCCAGGTTTCGAGACGCGCATCCGGAATCTCGTCCTGAAAGAACTCGAAGGCCTCGCGGATGAGGTGCGAGTCGATGCGATTGGTAACGTGGTTGCGCTCAAAAGGGGGCGATCCGCAGAGATGAAGGCTATGGCTGCAGCGCATATGGATGAAATCGGGTTCATCGTAACGCATATCGATAATGATGGGTTCCTGCGCTTCAATCCTCTCGGAGGATTCGACCCCAAGACCCTGACTTCACAACGCGTCCTCGTGCATGGTCGCGAGGATCTCATCGGCGTCATGGGCTCAAAGCCCATCCATATAATGAGTCCTGAGGAGCGCAACAAGCCTCCGAGGCTGGAAGACTTCTTCATTGACCTCGGCCTCCCACGCAGTGAGGTGGAGAAATTGGTGGCAGTTGGGGATCCAATCACACGGGAGCGTGGCCTTGTCGAGATGGGAGAGTGCGTCAACGTCAAGTCACTGGATAACCGGGCCTCGGTCTTTCTTCTGATCGAAACCTTTCGGGCACTCAAGAAGAGCCGGCGAAAGCCCGCTTATGATTTTCATGGTGTATTCACAGTACAGGAAGAGGTAGGACTTCGCGGGGCACAGGCGTCGGCTCTTGAGATTCAGCCTGACTTCAGTTTTGGACTGGACACGACCATAGCATTCGACACCCCGGGGTCGAAGCCTCAGGAGCAGTGCACCAGACTCGGTGAGGGCGTCGCCATCAAGATCATGGATTCATCTGTCATCTGTGACCAGCGAATGGTGGAGTTCATGAAGGCAACTGCGGATGAAAAGAAAATCGAATGGCAACCCGAGATTCTCCGAGCTGGCGGAACAGACACCGCCTCCCTGCAGAGAATGACTCCGGGTGGTTCCATTGCGGGTGCGGTTTCGTTGCCGACCCGCCACATCCACCAGGTCATTGAGATGTGTAACAAGAAAGATGTAGCTCAAGCAATCAAGCTACTGGCGGCATGCCTGTGCGGTTTGGACAAGCATGACTGGCAGTTCTGATCCCGCATGATCAGATAGGGGAGAGTCGGTGGTCTTCGGGGTCCGTGCTGTGATAGGACTCGCCGAAAGAGTGGTAGCAGCAGGGTTCCCAATCTCATCACGGGCCGTTACGTCAATTGCATTAAAATCGACTCAAGGAGCCGTTTTTGTTAGAATGTAATTTTTTTTAAATAAACCAAACGCAATATTTCAGGGCTCTAATGGCTGCCTCCTTGAAATGGCCGGGCAATGGATGGCGTCTTTTTGTAAAAGACGGGAAATGAGGGGGACGTAAGCTCCACGCTCATTTTTTTGCACCGCATTGCCCGGAACGGCCACCTGTTAGAAAGTGAGGGTTCAGGCCTGATTTGCTCGGTCGAGAAGACTAGCAAGTAAAAACTCGAACTGCTGCAGAATCCGCAAAGACACAACATGTTGTATTGTTAATAATTTGATCATACAATATGGACAAGATTCCGTTGACGGAATGAGGGTTTGAACCTTACTCTCCCCACCGCTGAGGCAGATAGCTCATTTATTACGGATTCTTTAACTAGCTGCCGAAAATACAGAAAAACCTCTCTATTTGTTAAGATGTCAGAAACCACCACAGTCCAGATCGGGGACCGATCCTTTGTTTTAGACCGCGAAAAGGCTGAGGAAGCGTTTGCCGCCAAAAGCGTGATCAATGGGAAAGACACCATGTTTTTCAACATACTGCCCCTGAAATATCAGTGGGCGTATGACCTCTACAAAACCATGAAAAACAACCATTGGGAGCCTGAGGATATTCCAATGCAGAAGGATGTAGAGCAATGGCGGGGGACCGATGAGATTTCGGATGTGGAGCGTTGGATTATCAAGATGGGCATCGGCTATTTCTCGGCAGCAGAAGGTATTGTCGGTGACAACATAATGCATGTGGTTCGCGAATTGGTTACAGCTCCCGAACTGAAGATGGTTCTTGGCCGTCACGCTCACGAGGAAAACATTCATGCCGATTCCCTGGTCTACATGATTTCTTCTCTGGGGTTGAACCCGCACGAGTGCGAGGCGATGTTTGAGGACATTCCCACAATCACGGCCAAGAACAATTTCCTGGTGAGTAACAGTCGGGCCATGCGAAGGGATGTGGATCTCAGTATTACTGACAACAAGCAGGCCCTCGCCAAGAACATGTTTATGTTTGGACAGGTCATGGAGGGAACTCAGTTTTACGGTCTTTTCGGAATGATCCTGAGTCTCTATCGGCAAAACAAATTTCCCGGTATCGGACAAATGTTCCGTTATACCCTGAGGGATGAGTCGAACCATATTGAACTGCTACGTCAGCTCCTCAATGAACTGGTCGTGGAGAATCCTGAAATCTGGACCGAGGATTTTCGTAGCGACCTTCGCGATACAATGCGGCAGGGTATCGCCCTTGAGAAGCAGTTTATCCGGGACTGCCTGCCGGTGGATGCAGTTGGTCTCAATGCGGCAGACTTTGAACAGTATATCGATTATATCGGTGATCGTAGGCTCATGAACTGCCGTCTCGATCCTCTTGGCGATAATGTTTCCAACCCGTTCCCATGGCTTGCGGAGATGATGGACATCAAGAAGGAGCAGAACTTCTTTGAAGGTCGTGTGACGGAGTATCAGAAATCAGCTGCTCTGGAACATGCCGGTTACAGTGATGACGATCTGTAGGCAGGTTTGACAGCGTGGCCGGGGGGATGCTTGCGGTGCGGTGGGTCACGGACCGCTCTTCCTCTCATGAGATCCACGCCGTCTGAAGCGAAATTTTGATACTTCCCCACCTCCGCTCAAGAACCGATGTTCCGTTTCCACCCTTACGTGAGCCTTTACACCGAAAGACCCTTTTATGTACCGATCCATAACTCTTGAAGAAGACATTGCACTGAAACAAGTGATCGCCAATCGACATGGCGATGAAACAAGCTGTCAGCGCTACAACTGGCGTGAATCACTTGCAAGTGAGCACCGCGCCCCCATCCCCGAAATCATTGTGACCCGGGGGGCCGGTGAGGTGCAATTCTCTCTCGCAGATGTGACGGATACCATCGGGGAAGCGCTCACCGACCTTCTCCTCTCGCGGCAGGAGCAGGAGGAACGGATCTACAATGACGAGAATCGTAATTTTGTAACGGCCGTCGCCTTCAGTGTGGCTAAGAGCCTCATGCAGCAGGTCCAGCGCGGTGGAACGATCAAGTTGAGCCAGAATGATCTCTATCTCCTCATCGAGAAGGCTCTGATAGAAAACGATGCGCATGACGTCGCGAAGTCTCTGGTTTTCGCTCGGAGTTACGAAAAAAACGGGGAAATCGTGGTCAGTGAAGACCCTCATCCGATGCCTGTTCGCCTCATTCGGAGGAACGGTAACGTCGTGCCATGGAGTGAAACGAAGATCGAGACTGCGGTTAGAAAGGCCTTTCTGGACCTCAGGAAAGACCCGGAGCCCGCCTCCCGGGTTGCTCATGGGGTGACCCAGAGGGTGCGGAGGGGAGACTCTGCGTTCGTCCACATAGAAGACGTGCAGGATCTTGTCGAAGAGGAGCTGGGTCGGCAGGGCCAGTATGAAGTCATGCGGGCTTACATGTCCTACCGCATCCAGCGCGCGGAAGTTCGCAAAATCCATCAAGCAGAGGCGACTGAGGATCCTAACCAGGATTCCATGGTGGTGGTGACGCGGGCGGATGGGCAAAGCGATTTCTGGGATGGAACTGAACTTAAGAGGCGGATCCAGTTTGGTATGATCGGCTTGGATCTCTGCCTCAGTGAGGAAGAGATAGAATTCGAACTGCGAAGGTCGGTTGGGGCTGAGATCTCAGAGGGGGAGCTGCAGCGGACCATTATCCTCAACGCGAAGTCCCTGATCGAAAGAGACGCTGATTTCGCCAAGTTTGCTGCCCGGATCCTTCTCAGTTACATCTACGAGGAGGTGCTGGACTGGTCGATTCAACGAGATGGGGTTGCTGCTTTGAAGGCAGCCCATCAGGAGCAGTTTCGGCGCTACCTCAAGCATGGGGTCGCTATCAAGAGAATCAGCCCTGAACTCATCGAGCGCTATGATCTGGAGCGCCTCTCAGAGGCATTCGATCCCTCGGCAGACCTAGACTTCGATTATCTCGGTATCCAGACTCTCTACGATCGTTATCTCGTTGTGGACAAGACCTCTGCCAAGCCGCGGAGAATTGAAACGCCTCAATTCTTCTGGATGCGGGTTGCCATGGGCCTGTTCAGGGCGGAAGAGCAGGACCGTGAGGATTGGGTGATCCGCCTCTACCAGCTCTATAAGGGGCGCAGGTTCTGTTCCTCTACTCCAACCCTCTTCAATTCCGGAACTCTCCATTCTCAGCTCTCTTCCTGCTATCTCTATAAGGTCGATGATTCGATTGAGTCGATCATGATAAGGGGCATTTCTGAGAATGCCTTCCTCTCAAAGTGGGCAGGAGGACTGGGGGGGTCATGGACGAGCGTTCGTGGCACCGGAGCCTACATTCAGGGAACCAATGGTGAAAGCCAGGGGGTCATTCCCTTCCTCAAACTACATAATGATCAACTGGTCGCTGTCAATCAGGGTGGCAAGCGGCGGGGATCGGGGTGTGCCTATCTAGAGAGCTGGCATAACGACATGGAGGATTTTCTGGAGTTGAGGGTCAATACCGGAGACGAGCGCCGGCGGACTCACGACATGAACACCGCGAACTGGATCCCGGACCTCTTCATGAAGCGGATGGAGGGAAGGCAGGACTGGACTCTTCTCCGGGCGAATGAGTGTCCCGATCTCCACGATCTCTACGGAAAGGCCTTTGAGAAGCGCTATGTCGAGTATGAGGAAAAGGCGGCCGAGGGGAAGATCTGGAGCCGCAAAGTCCCGGCCATCGAGCTCTGGAAGAAAATGCTCAAGATGCTCTTCGAGACCGGGCATCCATGGATCACATTCAAGGATCCCTGCAATCTGCGTAGCCCGCAGGACCACGTCGGAGTTATTCATTCCTCAAACCTGTGCACGGAAATTACCCTCAACACCAGTGAGGAGGAAACCGCGGTCTGCAACCTTGGCTCCGTAGTACTGGATACTCATGTGACCAAGGAAGGTACGCTCGATCACGAAATGTTGCGTGAGACGATAACGGTTGCGATCCGCGCCCTGGATAACGTTATCGACATCAACTTTTATCCGACGGATGCCGCCCGGACAGCAAACCGTCGCCATCGGCCGATCGGCCTTGGGGTGATGGGTCTTCAGAATGCACTGTTCAAAAAGGATCTCTCCTTTGCCAGTGACGAGGCAGTAGATTTCAACGACGAGTTCATGGAGGCCATAGCCTATTATGCCTACGGGGCTTCGAGTGATCTGGCGGGCGAACGGGGTAGTTACTCCAGTTACAGGGGATCAAAGTGGGACCGGGGAATTCTTCCTCAGGATTCGCTAGAGCTTCTCGAGGATGAGCGGGGGGAAGAAGTTGCCGTGCCGCGGGGTGGTAAGATGGACTGGAAAAGCGTCCGTGAAAAAATCATGAGGAATGGGATCAGGAACTCCAACGTCCTTGCCATCGCACCGACTGCTACCATCTCCAACATCATGGGAACGACCCCCTGCATTGAGCCGAACTACAAGAACCTCTTTGTGAAGAGCAACCTCAGCGGGGATTTCACCGTGCTCAACAGACAACTCGTTCAGGATCTGAAGAAGGAGGGGCTCTGGACAGCCGACATGCTGGATCAGCTTAAATATTTCGACGGAGAGCTGAGCGATATCGAAGGAATACCTGATCAGCTCAAGCGGAAGCATCTCACCGTGTTTGGAGTTGATTACAACTTCATCATCGATGCTGCGGCCCGGCGTCAGAAGTGGATTGATCAGAGTCAGAGTGTGAATCTGTTCCTTGCCTCACCTGATATGAAAACCCTGAGTCATATGTATCGTCATGCGTGGCGCACCGGTCTCAAGACAACCTATTACCTGCGCACCCTGCAGGCTAGTAACATTGAGAAGGCAACCGTGCAGGTGAAGAGGGATAAGGTGAAACACGATGAAAAAACGGTGAAGCAAAGCTACACTGAAGAGGAGAAAAATGCGTGCTCCATTGAAGCCATGATGAATGGTGAGGAGTGTGAAGCCTGCCAGTAACCGGACTGAACTCGATTGCTAAGGCCTGCCCGGTCCTTTTGCCCCTAAGACCTCCAGAATTGCTGCCAGAAGGGGTTTGCGGGACTGGTGGCCCGGGGTTTGAGCGTCAGTAGATCGGTGAGGGTCTTTTCCCCATCTGAGGAGGAGAGCGGGTGCTCTTTCCGCCGGGGTGGGTTTGTCTTGTCATGAGCGAGAACCATGGGATTTGCTTTCCCGGTAATGATGAAAACACCAACGCTCCTGTTCCCCTCCCTCCTCTGCGCTTGTCTGTGGCTCCCGGCCCTTCCGGGACTCGCCGATGATTTCCATGCCACCCTGACAGATACTTCCACCAACACCTGGGTAGAAGACTTCGCGGTTCAAGGTAAAGTAGGCAAGGGCGGTGATGTGGCGTGGTCTGTGCGGAAATACACACTCCGTGGTGGCAAGCAGGCCGGAGTCGACGTGGTGGAGGTTAACAACGGTCTCCTGCGTTTTACCGTCGTACCAACCCGAGGTATGAATGTGCATGAGCTTCACTGTGGCGACATCCGGCTTGGCTGGAATTCTCCGGTAACAGAGCTGGTCAATCCTCTGTTCATCAATCCTGCAGACCGTGGTGGTCTGGGGTGGCTTGATGGCTTCAATGAATGGATGACCCGATGCGGATATGAGTTTGCCGGCCATCCGGGTGAAGATGGTGAAAAGATGCTCAGTCTTCACGGGAAAGCCTCGAACCTCCCGGCATCCAAGGTGGAGGTTTTTCTCAAGGATAACCGGATTCACGTGAGGGGCCGGGTAGAAGAGAAGATGTTCAAGTTCGTGAATCTCGAGATGGTTACGGATATCTCTACGGAGATAGGAAGTAGCTCGGTGCGCTTTGACGATATTTTGACAAACCGTGGGTCCAACCCGCAGGAATTTGAGATCATCTACCACGCCAACTATGGTGAGCCCCTTCTGGAGAAGGGTTCCCGTTTTATTGCCCCGGTCAAGAGTGTGACTCCTTTTGACGAGCGTGCCGTCGAGGAACTCGCAGACTACGAGGTCTACTATGGTCCGACCAAGGGATACGGCGAAACCGTCTACTGCATGGAGCTTCATTCCGGATCGGATGGACGCACAACCGTGATGCTGCAGAACTCTTCGGCCTCACGGGGAGTGGCGATGTCCTATAATGTCGACAGCCTTCCTTTCTTTACGCTCTGGAAGAATACGGACGTGGGTGAGAAGGGATACGTGACCGGGTTGGAACCAGGCTCTGGCTATCCATATAATCGCTCGGTGGAAAGAGAGCGAGGCCGGGTCAAGACAATCTCCGCTGGCAAGGCAAAGCATTTTCACGTTGAGGTGGACCTTCTCAGGGATGCCGCGGCAGTGAAAAAGGCGGCGGCAGCGATTTCCAGTATCCAAGGAGGTAAAAAGGCCGCGGTGCATGACCAGCCGGAACAATAGTCCCGAAAGGGGGATCGGCTGCCGGTGGTGACCCGATCGGGTGGTGATCCGGGGCTGATTCGGGAGAAGCTCGCTGCGGCTGGTCGAGGTGCCTCCTGATACTCGTAGAAGACTTAATCGGCATGAATGCCCCTTAAAAATGGGTCCGATTGCAAAAAAATAGCCCCGTAATTCTTTGGCGATGAGAACACTTAGTGAATACAGAAATTTTGCTGGCGCCGGGGGGGGCTCCCGTATGTATAATGCGAATACCCTGACAGATCGACCGATGAACCTGCAATCTGCTATGACAAATACCAAGGGACAACGGAGACGGGGATTCTCTCTCGTCACCACCATTACCATTATGGTGCTTCTTTCGCTGATCGCGATAGGACTTCTTTCGCTTTCTACCATCACCTTGCGGAGCAGTACTTCTGAACTGGCTCAACTTGAGGCGCAATCCAATGCCCGGCTGGCCCTGATGGTGGCGATCGGAGAATTGCAGACGCATCTTGGCCCGGATCAACGCGTTTCAGCAGAGGCGGGTGTCCTCGATAAGGAGCCGGATCCTTACAATGCGGCTGGAATTCAGGGAATCAAACATCCGCACTGGGTTGGAGTCTGGAGCACTGAATGGGTTCCCCCGGGCAGCGACGGGATCAATACGTCTCCCTGGGTGCGCGATGATGTAGAGGGAGGACTAAGCGACCAGCGCTTCACGGGTGCCGCAGGCAGGGCTTTCGACAGGGAGAGGGATATTTTGAGCTACCTCATCAGCGGAAACGAAGGAGGACGTGCCGAACTGGGAGTGGATCTCATCGAGGCGGAGGCTTGGGAGGGAGATCAAATAGAGCTGGTTGGAGACGGGACTGTGGCAACTACCGAGGAACATGTGGTTGCCCCGCGGGTTTCCACGCGCAACGATAAGGACTTGGTGACCGGTGGCTACGCCTACTGGGTCGGGGACTTGGGAGTCCGCGCCAACGTCGCCATGGTGGATGCCTACAGTCTCGATTCCCCGGCGCGTGGACCAAATCCCGACGGGATGGAGCGGCTCCTTAACCCGCAGGACACTGCGGCCAAGCAACTCGATGGAATCAACAACGACCTTACCGATGAGGAGGTCCGCAAACTGTTTAGTCGTAAGACTGTTGAGCTGACCGATGGCGTGCCCAGCAGGGAAAACGCGGTACGGAAGAAGAGAGCCTTCCATCATCTGACGACCCAGTCCAAGGCCGTCCTTTGTAACGTGAGACAGGGGGGGCTTCTCCGGGACCTGACCGCCTACATCCACGATCGCCGTGGAACGATCCGGGACCTCCGGGCCGACGGCCGGATTGTTTCCCAGGGGATCAGTGACCTTGATAATATGATCGGCCCGGCGAATGCCGCCGTGGCCCGGGAACAGGGGACGACGTGGGGTCGGACAAAATACCGGGATATTGCTCCAACCTTCGCCCTCGTCCGCAACTGGGCCCTGGCTGGTCGAGGCCTGCAATACGCGGAGAGAGACACCAACATGGTGGACCCCGCTCCCCCGACTCCGGAGGACATTGCCAATGGCACCCTACGGGGAATGAACGATGGCGTGAATGTGTATGATGGAGGTAACCTGCGGCCTGCATCGTTCCTGCCTTTCGTCGAGCCCAACCTCTTTCCGGTGATGACCGAGGCATCGGTCTATTACAATCTTGCGACTTACCCCGAGTCAGCGGGTCCCGGGGCGGGGAACGTCCTCCGGGTCTGTATTTACCCCCGGGTAGCGCTTTGGAATCCTTACAATGTAGCTATTAACACGCACAACATGTGCGCCACGGTCTTTGTCAATGGGAACAAGGACGTTCGAATCAGCTACGCTGACCGCTCGGCACCGAAGATTGTTCCTATTCCGTTTGGACGAGGATCGACCAAGATCCCGAATGGAGCACAGGCCCGGGGCCCCGATCCGAGTCCGGGGCACTATGTCGGCTGGATGCTCCTGAGCCTGCAGCCCACGACCATCCAGCCGGGTGAGACTCTCGTCTTCAGTCCGCGTCAGCACTCGGAATACCAGCTCTTTGATGTCGCACGTAATGTTCTCTCGGCCTCGGTTGCTCCGGATCCGAGCATTTACTTTTGGCAGGATATGAGAGTTCGGGACACCTCAAATCGGGTGATCCACACCAGTGTGCCCAGGAGCTTCATTGAGTTTCCAGGACCCGGCAACCAATCCGGAGGAGACAACTACATGATGTCGTTGAAGAGTGCGGGAAGGGCCCGAAGTTTCAATGACTCCAGCTTTAACTCCATGCAGTCCATCGTTTACGCCAATACTTCCCTGCAGGCAGGGGGCAGCGATGAGCTCCCAGTGCAATGGAGTAGTGGTCGTGGTGCCCGTGTGCCCGAGCCGAGGGTGCACCAGCTTGCCAACAGCCGGGCCCGGCTTCCCGGGACCGCGATCCCAGACACCCGGACAAGGGATGGGTTCCGTATCCGTTGGTGGGATGAGCATCGCTCTAATGTTCTCGGCTCCGGCCAGTTGAGGGGCCAGCCGCAGCATCTCAAGACTTCGGTGCTCGGAACATGGAACCCCCGGGCCGCCTACTTCTGCCGGAACCCGTGGGACAATGTCACTGATCTTCCTCCCCATTTCTATGGCATGTATACCAGAGATCTCTTTGACCAGAGGGTGAGCTGGCAAAACATGATGCCGCGCTCGGTGGATGGGAGAAACGTGAGCTGGCCCTTTGGTGAGCCCTTGGAGGCACCGGATGACGGGGTCGTCCTCTTCGAGGTGCCGCGCGAAGAGATTGGGATCCCCTCGCTGGGATACCTTCGTCATCTCAAGCTGTCGGAATTTGGATGGCATCCGAGCTATGCGGTGGGCAACTCTCTCGTCGATCCCCGGGTTGGTCGCCTGCACACCAGTCCGGTCCTGCGAACCTCTCAGGAAAAGCGGAATAACGGGTGGAATCAGTACCTCTTTGGTCACGGGGGAGGCAGAACCTCGGGACGGGGGCCGGACTACTGGGCGATGCTAACCCGGCAGATTCTCTTCAACCGGCCTGATGATCACTTCGTGGTCTATGACCTCAGCTACGAGGTCAATTTCAACCTCTGGGATAACTTCTTTGTTTCGACCGGTAATCCCGCCCGGAAGCAGGCCTTTGTTAGAAATCCGGAGGAGAATCCTCTGCCGAATGGGCGGTTCCAATTGATTGGAACTGGCACGGACGTAGACCGTGATGTTGTCGATTTCCACCGCGCCGCGAGCCAGCTCTGGCTTAATGGCGGATTCAACGTGAATTCGGTCAGTGTGGACGCATGGAAGGCCGTGCTGGCCTCCGCGATGAACGCCGGGAACTATGCCAGCGAGGACGCGATTCCCTATCCACGGGTAATCAACCCCCCCAACGGTGAGTATCTTGGTGGAAACTGGGATGACGAGGAAGCAACCTCAGGGTTTCTGAGTATCGATGGCAGTGATGCCACCGACAGCGAACTTGAGCGCCTCGCCCAGGAAATTGTGCGGGAGGTTAAGGAAAGAGCTCCCTTCTTTGGCCTTTCCGATTTCATCAACCGCCGGCTGGTTGCGAGCGAGCATGGCGACGCCGGTCCGATTGAAGCTGCCATCCAGCGTTCCGGGATCAATGCCGAGTTTGATGAGAATGAACTCCTCCGGATACCCAATGCCGAGCGCGACCGACTGCGGAACGTCAGCTTTGATAACATGCGTGATGCGACTCGTCTCGAGCAGACCCAGAAACCGAATTCGGTGGCATGGGGCCTTCCGGGATATCTGACCCAGGGAGACGTGGTGCAGGCGATTGGATCAGCGCTGCGACCGAGGTCGGATTCCTTCATCGTCCGAGCTTATGGTGAGTCTGTTGATGTGCAGGGCGAGGTCAAGGCTCGTGCATGGTGTGAGGCCATTGTCCAACGTACTCCGGAGCCCATAAACCCTGACTCAAGTGGACTCAACCCGATGGCCAAGCGGAACCCCGACGACCTTGAGTTTGGTCGGCGCTTCAAATTAGTGAGCTTCCGCTGGCTGAATGCAGAGGAGGTCTAGAAGCTGTCGCGGAGCATTCCTCTTTCAGAGCCCATGGACCACTCCGGGCCATGGGCTTTTTCCTGCTCTGCCGAGGAACTTCCTGTGAACCGGAAGGATCAGCCGCAGGGGTGCCGGAGTTCGTGGGCTCGCGAGTTGAAGGAGACTCTCAAGAATCGATTTGACGCTCCTCCCGGGCATGAGAGAAGATGCCGCGATGTTTTTCTTGCGCTACCTGTGTGTGACTCTGCTCTGCAGCATTCCGATACTTGTGGTTCTCCCGGCTCATGCCGATGACGAACCGGAGGCAGAAAAGCCACGGGTGTGGACCAGTGCGGATGGGCGGAAACTCACCGGAACCCTCGAAGAAAAGGGAGAGGACTGGGTGAAGCTCCAAATCAAGGGCAAGGTTTACACCCTGAAGCTGGAGAAGCTCAGCAAGGAGGATCAGGACTACCTGAAGACGCACAAGATCAGGAAGCCCCTCCAGATCAGGACGGAGCTCAAGTCCTACAAGGACAACGATCTTGAGCAGACCGTTATGACTCTAGACGTTGAATTCACCAACATGGAGGAGAATTCCGAGCTCTACCTGCTTGTAGTCTGGATCTCCAAGAAGAAATCCGACCAGAGCAGTGGTTCCGTCAGTATCAAGGAGAAGTTGGAATGCTTCTACGACCGGGACGGGGTCTACTCCCACGAGGCCAGCTTTTTCGACAACAAGAACGGTGACGATTTTCGGGGCTGGGCCATCCGGGTGATGGACATGAAGGGCAAGGTTCTCACTGAGCGTGCCAGTAGCGCTGGCTACCTGCGGTATCTCAAGACGGTGATCACCCGCCGGGCTCCTGTGCCTCCCGAAGAAGACGAGTAAAAGTAAAATCGGTTCCGGGGGGACCTCCGTGATTCTCTGTTCTGCGGACAGAAGCATGTCCATCTGCCTGAGGGTTCCTATCTCCTTCCCTGATTGGGAGGGGCGCGTCCACCAACGGCTTGCAGAAGTGAGTGGAATAGCCTCTCTGTCTCAAGGCGCCCTTGCGCAAAGAGCCACAGAGGTCTACACCTGTCCTGATATTTTATTCTGTGGTGCGCGTCTGCCTTCTTACAACTCAGGATCTGGATGCGGATCCCTTTCCATCCGACGACTGGCCGTGTGATCCGCGGCCCTTTCTTCCGGAGGCAGAATGGCAGGTGGAAACCCTCAGCAAGAAGACCTCGGTAGAGGTGGTCACTGGTCTGGTGGAGGGCGGCGAGTTTGACCTTTTCTTCAATCTCTGCGATGGGGCTGCCGATCAGGATATCCCGGGGATCGAGGTGGTGGAAACGCTCGAGAGGCTGGGAGTGCCCTTTACCGGGGCGACTTCGAATTATTATGAGCCGACCCGTGAGGAGATGAAGGAGGCCTGCCGGAAGGAGGGTATCGCCACCCCTGCCGGGGTGCTGGCCCGGAATGAGGCCGACGTGGAGAGGGCTGCTGACACGCTGCGCTTCCCGCTCTTCGTGAAGCACCACAACAGCTATGCTAGTGTGGACATAAGCCGGAATTCGCGGGTCCAGTCGAGGGTCGGTCTGCAGCAGCAGGCACAGAAAATAATCTCTCGCCATGGCGGCGCCCTGATCGAGGAATACATTGAGGGGGCCGAGTGCACGGTGCTGGTGGCGGAGAATCCAGAGAATCCTGAGCGCCCGGTGAGCTACCTTCCGATGCAGTACTGCTTTCCGGAGGGAGAGGAGTTCAAGCATGAGGAACTGAAATGGGTGGACTATGATGCGCTCTCCAGTTTTCCCGTTGAGGACCCCCGACTTGCCTACCGCCTACGAGAGGAAGCTGGGCGTTTTTTCGTGGCGCTGGGGGGAGCGAGCTTTGGCCGCTGCGATGTGCGGGTGGATCCCGGGGGAATCCCCTACTTCCTGGAGATTAATCCCAACTGCGGAGTGTATTATCCGCCGACAGATCCCGGTAGCGCGGACCTGTGCCTGATGCAGGACCCGGCGGGACACGAGGGATTCACGAGGCAGCTGGTGCGGGCGGCGTTTGCGCGTCAGGGGCGGCTCTGGCCGGAATGAGAGAGCGTGTCAGCTCTCTTTGGAATTGAAGTAGACCTTCAGGAAACCCATCGCGCGATCCTCGTCGAAGCCGCGCTCGATAGTGCCCTCCTGGAATTCGGGTAGAAGGCGTACCTCCACCCCGGTATCAAACTTCATCACCCCGCCGACCTTTCTGTGAACCTTCGTCAGTTCCCCGGAGCTGATCCCGAATTCGTCGGAGAGAGGCTGGTTGTTCTCCTCCTCAAATTTAGCTTTATATTCCTTGAACCGGCTCACCATGGCAGGGTCCTTGCGCAAGACCTCTTCCTCGAATTCCTGCATGCTGAAGTGATCCCGATTTTCAAAGAATTCGATGGCCCGATTCGCAGCCACGGTTTTTTCTGCAACCCCGCCATCTTCGCCAGTCACCGGGCTTGTGTCACCCTGCAGGAAGGAGACGGCGAGGTTAGCGACCTGGGTGGTGAGCAAGGAGTCATCGGTGAAGAGCCGAACCCCGAGAAAATCCTGAAGCCAGAACTTGGACTGGGCGCCGCCCCGGTCGAACGTCAGGACATGGTAGCCGTTGGCTTCATCCGCGTTCAGGATGAGACAGCCCTTGTCGATCTTGTCAGGATTAATTCCGTGCTCGGTGGTGATGCGAAGGTCCCCTTTGTCCGAGGAGATGCTGAGGAATGGCTCTACCGTCTCAGACTTCA
>Ga0160422_10001154_pt1 | contig 16450 bp, 16 predicted proteins | sample Fk160mmetaG_FD_108192 | JGI IMG/M metagenome (GOLD analysis project Ga0160422, IMG submission 108192) | Marine microbial communities from the Central Pacific Ocean - Fk160115 60m metaG | ecosystem: Environmental > Aquatic > Marine > Oceanic > Photic zone | place: The Central Pacific Ocean... | reverse complement strand
GGCTCAGCAGGCGCGGGCTCGGCGGGTGCGGGCTCGGCGGGTGCGGGCTCGGCGGGCGCGGGCGCGACGGGCGCAGGCTCGGCGGGCGCAGGCGCAGGATCTTCCTGGGCAGAGAGTCCTGCACAGAATGCGACCAAGGCAATAAGCTGAATCAGAGTTCCTTTCTTCATGATAGAGCGCAAAACTCGGGCCTCGCACCCGTTCTGTCAACCGCGCAAAATTTCAGGACGCCGCTCACCTGAATCAACTACCCGAGCCCCGGCAATGCCCTAATCGAAGCACCACTGAATCGCCCGGATTAGCATCTCAACAAAGGCTTTCTGCTCAAAATCGCTGATGTGCCCGAGTGAGGTATAAAACGTTTTCCCTCCATCAGGGCGCTGGAAGGTCCATGCGAGGGGCTCTGCTCGATCAATTCCCTCCACTCGCCCTGAGAGAAGCACATTCTGACCGGGACGCATCGGGCTGTTGATATACAGTGATCCCCCACTCTGGTAGAGGACCTGGGTCGTATTACCAAGGAAATGATCACCCTTCTCCGTAGAGTGAACTGTCGTTTTCAGGGCATTTCCGTGGTGCCCGGTGTAATTCCCCCCGATCACCTCCGCATCCCACTCCTCCCACACCGAGTGCCCTGGAGGCGCAGGCTTGCCTCTCAGGGAAAAGGCATGACTGGCAGTCCGGATGCCTATCACGGGCTTTCCTTCCCGAACGTGATTCCGAAGTAGTTTCAAATCCTCCTTCGGTAGTGCTCTTCGCCGGACACTGACAAAGAGCAGGTCCGCATCCCGGACTGCCTCAACACCGTGGAACTTGTTCCGTGCCACTCCTTCCGGGTCCGCAAAGACAAACGTCGTCCTGAAGGCTGGGAGGAGATGGTCGGACACGAAGCGCGGAAGGGTCTTTTCCGTTTCATATTCGCGCTCTCCAATCAGAAAGACAATGTGCTTGCGCGAATCTCCTGCGAAGCGATGGGGAATCCCTCCCAGGATCTGGTCACTGGTAACCGTGGGACAGACATATTTTTCAATATGGTTCACAATGAGGTCAGTTCCCCCGAAATGGCTGACCATCGGCGGCATCGCCGGATTGTACATCGTATCCGTAAGATCCCTCATCAGGACCACATTCTTGCCGTTTTTGGCCAGCTGACGCAGGCCGAAGGGGCGCCCCAGGACACACATGTTGGTGTGCACTCCAACAAGAATCACGTTCCTGATTCCATGGTGCTCAAGAAGATTCCAATTTTCCCTTCCAGAGTCAGTGATGGCATCCCGGCTGCCGTCAATCTCAAGCAGACCGAGCTGGCGGGTCCACGGCGCCCGCGGATTACGCCCCATCTTCTTTAATTTTTCGGCCCACTCGGCATGCTCCGAGGGATCGTCATCCTCTCCCCCATCGGAATGATCAATAGGGTACCCAGCCTGCTCCTCCCGGTCATCGATCCAGGTCATCCACTGCTCGATGCCTTCCGGGAGATTACCTGAGTCCGGCGCTGACTGCGCCCGCTTACGGGCAGGGTGAGTCTCATAAAACTTCATGCACGAAGAGGGAGCGTGAATGATGAGTGAGCCTCTGTCTCTCGCCGCTTCCAGGAGCGCGTTCATCCGGGGCGCAAGCTGGGTAGCCCGGACCACAGCGTTCTTGCAGTGGTGAAGGTCCCACATATCACAGACAATCACAGCCGTCTCGCGGGGCTTCCATCTCTCTCTCGACTCAACCGTTCGGAACTGGCCTGGACCGTCCTCGACCTCCTTCCTCAGTCGCATTTCGTACTCCGCAGCCATGCTCGGGGCGCACGCTGCCAGCAGGCTCCAGGGGACCAGAAGTCTTGCTACCATCTTCATGCCCGCGAGATAACCGCCCTATTGTCTTAAGAACAAGTCTGACCTCACGAAATGAGGCCCGGCCATCCTTCACTGCGAAACAGACCGCTGATCCATCGTTGCAGATCACCCAAAAGACCATAATCTCGCCTCATGAATCGGGTCATTCTCACCCTCACGACAGCCCTCATGCTGCTCCCAATGCTCGGCGGCGCAGCGGACATACGACTGAAAGTCAAAAACTCAACCCTTGGTTCCGAGCGTAAGGGTGAGACCCGTAAAAGCCAGCGACAGCTGGAGATCGAAATCGATAACCGTGACCGTGAGGACTACGAGGGCGTGACCCTCGAATGGGTGGTGATCGCCCGTGACATTCGTAACCGAAAGCTGTCCATCGCTAGTAGGGGTTCTAGACAGATCGACATCCCGGCCGATGAAGAGATGGAGGTGACTTCCTCCCCTTACTCGTTCTCAAAAAAAGACGGGGAAGTCAGGGAGCTCCGGGAGAATCGCTTTCGTCCCGATCGCCCTCAGTTTGACGTGGAGCCGGACAGCGGCACCCGCTACGCCGGCTATATCGTGACGCTGACCAAGGACGATGAGGTCATCGCTGAAGCAGCCACCACGGGCATGAAAAAGCGGATGGCACCGCTCCTCTCCAAGAACAAGAAAAAGTAATGCTCCTTCTCTGAGGGGAACCCGGGTCTTTGCTGTTCCTGAATGCTGCTCGCTCCTGCAACGCTCGCTCCTGCTGAGGTCGGAGATCACTACGATCGACTGGACGAATTCTACCGGTCTATCTGGGGAAGGACTCTCCACCATGGGCTGTGGTTTCCAGGAGAATCTCGCTCCGTTGAAGCAGCGACTGACCGACTTCTCACCCTGCTTCTTTCTTCTCTCTCACTGAGACCGGGCCTCCGTGTGGTCGACATCGGTTGCGGGTACGGAGTAGACGCACATCGCGTTGCTGAACGGACCGGCGCCCATGTTTCAGGGCTTACCATTTCCCACGCACAGGCGGAAAAAGCTTGCTACATCACTCCGCCAATTCAAGGGAAGGTATCTATCGAGCAGGGCGACTGGCTCCAGAATACCTACCCTGCTCAAAGTTTTGATCGTGCCATTGCGGTGGAATCGCTTTCCCACATGCAGGACAAAAAAAGATTTTTTTTTGAGATACACCGTGTCCTCGTCCCGGGAGGCCGGGCCGCCGTCGCCTGCTGGACCATCGAACCAGAGCCATCTGCCGCGGAGCGAGCGCTCCTTCAGCTGATCTGCCAGGCTGGATCTCTCCCGTCCCTTGGGTCAATGAGAGACTACCAAGATCTTAGCCATGCGGCCGGTCTTTCCCTGTTCCATTCGCGCGATCTCACTGCTCTCGTGGAGCCGACCTGGGGTCTGATCGCACGAAAGACATTTCGAACTCTCGCGCGACCGCGTCTCCTCGCTTCCGCTCTGAAAGTTTCGCTACGCCGTCCCCTGATTGCCTGCGCAATCCCAGCCATGATTCTGGCCTTCCGGGCAGGTGTGCTCCGCTATCGAGCGTTCTGGATGGAAAAAGTCCTCTGACACCAGCGCCAGGGCATACGGGCCCTACCACTCCACGTGTACGTGGGTGCTATGCCCTGGCGTTCCGGGACCCTTCACCGTGCGCGCTCCCAATTGACGGCACTTCCGCATGAAACCCCGCAAGTGAGGATTTCGCCGCCCCACCTTGACTCCGTTAATGTAGTCCACGTCAAAAGCCACTCCACGGTAATGACTCGACTTCTCACTGTGGGATCCCCCCGCCAATTCCGTGACACGATACGACCAGCCCGCCCGGGTCAGGTAATGCATCCCCCAGAGCATCTGGTTATCGAGGTAGACTGATCCGCCGGGTGCTCTGAGATAGGAGCTACGCATCGAGCGCGCGCCGCGCTCTGCCTGCTGCATGTTATCAAAGGCGGTAGCGTTATCCCGGCGTCCACTCACATGAAAGTTAGCAAGACCAACCCGCGGGTTTCTGAGGAGAGAGTGCGCAAGAGTCTGACGCAGGGAAACCGACTGTGAGGACCCGAAAGAGCCTGAGCTGCACGCTCCTGTTGTCCACACAACTACCAAGATCAGAAATACCGAACACAGGGCCGAACAGGACTTCACGGGAGAAAGCCTATCATAGAAGTCAGCTAGTGCCAGCGGATGTGAAATATTCTGTATTCCTGATTTTCATAGTACCTCTACTTGCCCGCACCCGTCCATGCGGCTAGCACCAGTCATGGCCAGGGGATACGACTCGGATCGGGAACGCAAACATTCCCTCTCGCTCTTCGGAAAAGACCTCGCTCGCAGAGCCAAGTCGCGTTGCGAACTGACGGGAGTGAGCGGGGTCCCTCTGGTGACATATGAGATCCCCCCGGTTCCGACAGATCCAGACTTTGCCCGATGCCTCCTTGTGAGCGAGAAAGTTCTCGGTCAACTCCTGAAACCGGCGACCCTCCACGGCAGCGGATGGCACCACCTCAGGGAGACAATCTGGTCGGACGTCCCGGCGGTCCAGGCCATGGCCCTGCGTATCCTCCGCCACCTCGCGCAAAGCGATCTCTGGGCCCGAACCCTGATCGAGGAAACCTACCTCGATCCCGAAATTGAGGACCTTGCTGATCAGGCCGACCTCTGATCATGAATGGGCCCGCGCTAGGCAGGAGGCTCCAGTTCCACTCCAAAAAAGTCGCGCAGAACTCTCCAGTAAACGGGACGCTTGAAGGCCGGAAGCCAATTCAGGTCAAACAGGGAAGGCTTGACCCAGGTATACCTGCTGAATTCCCGCGGATCCTGATCAACATTGATGGGAGGGGCACTCTTTCTCAGCCGACACCTGAAATATGTCTGGGACTGTCCATCAAAACGCGTGCGCTTGCCCCTCCGCCTCCGGACGTCAGGAGGAAAAAGATAGTCGTACCCATCCCGGGACTCAAGGACCTCATATCCCGAGGGAGGAAGACCAATTTCTTCCTGAACCTCACGGAGTAATGCCTCAAGGGGAGACTCCCCCTCGTCGATCCCGCCCTGAGGAAATTGCCAGGCGCCTTCCAGATTCATCCGTTCGCAGATCAGGAGGTGATCCCGGTCGTCAAGAAGCAGGAGCGCGACATTGGGACGATAGCTGGGCACCAGCGTAGAAAAGCGGATCCCAACGCCTCCTTCAATCGAGAACTGGGAATCAGATCACCCAAACGATCCTTTGACGCATCACGGAACACCCCTAATAATGACCCCACAGTCTCAGGAAGCCATGAAACCATTTCTCATCCTCTCCCTTTTTCTCCTGCCACTCATTGCTCCGGCACAGGGCACCGCCAATCCCAATCCCTCGTCCACCGGCAATGACGATAAGCCCTTTAATGAATCAACCGGGGAGAAGGGATTCTGGCAGGGATCTCTACCCGGGGGAAGCTACGTGGTAGCCCTGAGCCGAATTGCTGCCATCAGCAAGCACGAGTACCTACTCGACGGAAACCTGATCGTTACCGAGGTCAACATCGACACCATTGGCTCCACGACCATGCGCGTCTATCAGATCACTCCTGCCGCTCAATATGGCACCCTGGCGGCCGGCAGAAAGATCGTCGAGAGAGGCAAGGACCTCCTCGACCGTGCAGGTCAGCGAACTGGAGTCGACATCGAGAACATGGTTCAGAAACAATACCCCACCACCACCCACGCTAGGACTGTCGAATTCCGAGTGAAGGATCTGGGTACCCTGAATGCCCTGCTGAGCAGCGCACAAGCGGCATGGCTCAGTGGGAAGGGCCGCAAGTTCGTCGTCAACGAATAAATCTTGCGGCGAAGATCGAACCCTGTGGCCTCTGCTGCTCCCACGGCAACCTACCGTCGTCCCCGCAGCAATCTATGACTTCTTGGGTAACCCTTCGGGGCCCCTCTGCTTCCCCCGTATCTAAGGGACCTTCTGACTCCGGTCTGACCGTTTTTTTTCTGTGCCCTCTGGGTCTTCCTCCGTCTTCTTTTCGACCGGATCGATCCCCAGACCCCGTTCAAGAAGGTCAAGAGCTCGTCCCGGGATCTTTCCCAGATCCTCAACCAGCGGAACACCCGGCTCCCGTTTTTTCTTCTCGTCCGATTTCTGATCAAAGAGTCCGCTATGCGGGCTCTTACCCCCTCCCGGGAGCTCTGGTAGTTCCGGTAGCCCGCCACCCTCCGGAACCAGAGGCAAACCCAGGATACCCTCGAGAATATTGTTCACGCCATCCCCGAGCGGCTTTACCTGCCCCCCCACACCGCTGAGAATATCGCTACCACGTCCAAGAATATCAGCGCCGAGCTCGACGGCCGTTCCCCCGGTATTCCAGAGAGCCTTCCCCAGGTCGCCGGCAACCTTACCGCCGGACTTGAGAACAAGTTCCCCGTTAACCATTTCATACATCCACTCAAAACCAGCAGCAATCAAACGGTCGCTCAAGTCCTCCTGCGGCGATTCTGTCGTTCCAGAGATCTTTACCGGAGTCCAATGGAGTCCATCCGTTCCCGGCTCAAAGACCCTGTGTGCGGCCACGGGAATACGACTCAGGGTTGAGGGGGTCAGTCCCAGCATGAGATCTCCATCGAGCTGTCCGCCGTTAATCGTCAGTGAACCCTCGATGCGCAGGAGACCATCGCTGACAATTACGATGTTCTTCAGGTCAAGACGATCTCCGCTCTTCGTGTATTCCAATTCAGCCGCTCGAAGCGACAGGCGGCGAAAACGCTCGGTTGCGGTGTAGGATGCTATCCTGTCGAGAACCGGAAGGGCGGTAAGATAGCCGTCACTCAAACGGAGATTACCGGTAATGACAGGAGTCTTTCCAAACTCTCCCTTCACCCTGAAGTCCGACATCAGATCACCAGTGATACGCTTGGCCCAGTCCTCAGGCACCACCTCGGCACACTGAACGTCCCTCAGGCTTCCATCGAAGTCAAAGTCCCCTCCCGTGAAATCAACGAAACCCCTTGTATCCATCCATCCCGAGGAAAAAACCTTCCATGATCCACTCTTCAGAATAAGTTCTCCATCCTCCGTGTAGCGCAGGTCTGCTTCCTGAAGGTCCAGCCTCGGGAAAAGCGCTAGCGGGGTGAGCAACTGACCTCGAGTCAGGGACGCTTCATAAGAACCGGGGCCCTGTCCCGGCTTGAAAAGTCCGCGCATTCCGGACCAGCGCAGTGCCCTCTCCCCAAATTCCACCGTGCCGCTGATCTCATCAATGCGGGCACTCTCGAACTTGACCGTGCCCTGGCTGTTTTTCTCAAACTGCGGACTCTCTCTGGTCGCGTCGATCTCGACGTGCAACCGGCGCAACCGAAGGTCCTCGGTTTCCAGCCGTCTGCTTAGCAGCGGGCCGAAACGAACCTCCGTCTTCAATTCGTCCGCCTCAATCCTCTGTATCAGACCTTTGCCATCTGCGATGAAGATGGGAGCCGTGATCTCCATCCCGTCCCATTTGAATTTGTCGAAGGCGGCCTCTACATCAAGAACCTGACTTACCCTCTGGTTGACCATGGACCGGAAGCCCTCACTGCGCAGGTAGCTCTTAAGCCAGATATAGCCTCCTGGGACCAGCAGGGCACCCAGAACCAGCATACCGACAGTGAGGCGCCCCACCCACACCCGGGTGTTGCTGCCCCGGGACGACCCGGCTCGTCTACGTGCTCTTCTGGAGGCCATCTCTGCAGACAGGGTAACACCCCTGAAACCTCGCTCAAGGATCCTCTTGCCCGCTCCTTGGTCCCAGTAGTGCCCCCGTGGAACCACTCTCAAGAGGCAACGTTTGTGCTTCCAACTCCGCAGAGAACGGGGTTGAATCCTTCCCCGACCGCTTTCAGGACTCCGTCCGAACCCACTGTCACCCCGTTTCCCATCAGTCGTGCTCGAGCTCAAGGAGGTCTGTTTCACTATTCAGAAAGATGGCGAACCCGTTAATCTGGTAAACCACGCGAGCTTTGACGTACCACGGGGACATTTCATGGCCATTGTAGGCCCCTCTGGTTGTGGCAAGACCACTCTCCTGAAAACCATCGCTGGCCTCAATCCCGAATCCGGAGGCTCCCTCTGGTGGGACGGGCGGAATCTCTCCGAGGAGGGCGATCTCGAACCCTGGGAGATCGGCTACGTCCCCCAGTTCTCCATCGCCTACGACGAGCTCACGGTCGATGAAGCGATCGAGACTGCCACCCGTCTCCGCGTCAAGTGCCGCAATACCGAGGAGCTCGATCAGCGCATTGACCGTGTTTTGGAGGAGACTGGCCTCGCTCCCATTGCCGACCGCCACATCAGGGTGCTCTCCGGCGGACAGAAACGGCGTCTCGGACTCGCCATGGAGCTCGTCTCTGATCCCAAGCTCCTCCTGTGTGACGAGGTCACAAGTGGACTCGATCCCCGCTCCGAACGCGAAATCGTTCACCTCCTCCACGATCTTTCCCGCAACGACGGTCGCACCGTCATTCTTGTGACCCACTCCCTCGCTCATCTTGAACTCTACGACTCGATCCTGGTCAACCACGAGGGTAGCGTCGCCTTCCACGGCCCTCCCAGCCAACTCACCCACTACTTCTCCGTTGACGACTCCGAGGAAGTCTACCCCACCCTTGCCAAGCAGAGCGGCACCGAGTGGCAGGAGTCATGGGCAAAACATCGCGAAGCCTACTATCGGAAGCTCGCACACACACGCGAACTTCACATCGAGGCCGGCGTGATCAAGTTGCCTGCCACTGAGGAATCTCCCAACGAAGAGGACGAAGAAGAGCTCCGGCCAAAAAAGCGGAAAAAAAAGATGCCGGCAACTCCTCCTCGCCTGCCGAGCACCTTCAGCCAATTCGGAACGCTGCTTGCCCGGCGCTGGAAAATATTCTTCCGCGACCGAACCCAGGTCCTGCTCCAGGTTGCCATCCTGCTCTGCTTTCCGATCCTCGTTACTTTTTTTGCCGAAAGGGGAAAAGAGCCCATTAAGCGCCTCTCTAATATTCCAGAGGAGAATATCGTCCTTGAACTACAATCACGGGTCGAGGTCCGCGAGGACCAGATCCGGGTCGGCTCCGCGGTCTCGGGAATGATCATGTTCGAGGTCATCCTGCTCGCCCTCATGGGCTCCAACAATGCCGCGCGCGAAGTAGCCGGGGAACGGAAAATCATGGAGAAGGAGAAGTTCGGCGGTGTCCGCCCAGTCTCCTACCTTCTCAGTAAGCTCGCCTTTCTCACCTGCCTCATCCTTGCGCAGTCACTCTGGATGGCCATGTTCGTGGAGTTCTTCTGGCAATTCAGCGGCTCCTTTATCAGCCACATCTCCTTCCTCATCCTCGTCAATGCCTCCATTACCGCGATCTGTCTGGCGATTTCTTCGATCATGAAAACCCCGGAGCAGTCCTCCCTGCTCTCCATCTACCTCGTTGGCTTCCAACTTCCCCTCAGCGGCGCCGTCCTCGCTCTTCCCGAATTCTTCGAAACCCTCACTCAGCCCTTCGTCTCTGCCTATTGGGCATGGTCCGGTAGTATCGAGGCCCTCGGCGGCAATATCCACACCGCAGTCGATGTGATCACCGAGACCGAACTCTCCCCCGGCAATGTCTGTTTCTTCGCTCTCTGCGCCCAGATTTTGGTTGGAATTACGGTGGCCTGGATCGGAATGGTACGCCACCAGTGGGACAGCTAGGCTTCTTTCCGATGATTTGTCCCCTGTATGAATACTCCCAGATCACCCGAACGGGTGGATCAAGGCCGCCCCTGCTCCTTTCTCCGAACCATCCGGGATCGAAAATCCCAAATTCCTGAGTTTAGCAATCTCCGATTCCCCCTTAGAATCCTTTTGTTCCAAACCTTTAATATTTCACATCAAGAATATGGGTCGCCGCGCCAGCTCAGGTCTCAACGCCACCGCCATCATCGGGATCGCGGCAGTGGTGCTGGTCTTCGTCGCAGCCGGAGCCCTGCTTCTGAAAAAGGGAAAGACCGAGGGCTTTACCGGACAACCCCTCCCGGTGGAAGAGACCTTCAGCAATGCAACCGCGCTGCGCCGCAACGAATACACGGTCGAAGGCAAAGTCTTCCGTATCGAAAGCCGCGATTCCGGGGTCGGGGTCTGCCTCATGGTCGGAAGTGAAGCGGGAGAAGATGAAGCCGTTTTCATCAAGGTTCCTGAGGAGATTGCCACCATCAATCTGGAGCGAGACGTCACTTACGCCTTCAAGATCCGCGTGGGAGAAGGGGGCGTAAACGTTGCAACCGCGATTAAGAAACCCTAAAATGCAAAACAAGAGATCCGGTATGAAGAACCAATTGATCCGAATCGCACTCCTCCTCGCCTTCAGCAGCGTGGCCCTGAGCCAAGTCTACACCCCGCCTGCTCCGGAGACCAATGCGAACCGCACTCCGACCGACACCAGCACTACGGTCAACCGGCAGCAACCCGATACCAAGTCGCCCTTTGGGGAGGAAATTCCCCTTCTCAACCCGGGGGACGAGACAATCACAGTCGCCGGCATCACGATTCCGCTCGGTGATAACCGGATCATGCGGTCCCGTTTTGAAAAGTACCTGAGTCAGCCCGAAGAAAATTCCGAAGATGCACAAACCTACCGGGGGAACATAGACCGTATCCTTGGCGACCTTTCCCCCTACCGGAAAGGAGGTCCGGACATCAAGACTGCCTACCAAACCCTTCCAGCAGCCTCCGCCTTTCCGGCGGATGCCAGAATCTGTATGACCCTCGCCGAGGCCGTCTACGTCGCCATGCTAGCAAAGCGTGACAATCGCAACCTCCAGAAGCTGAACATGGCCCTGGAGGAGGAAAAGCAGAAGCGCATCCGCGATGGTGACTGGAAAACCAGACACGACCGTGACCAGAAGACCGGAGAAGTAAAATCTACGAATGAAGGAGGTGAGGGGGAAAACAAGCAGACTACCGAAGCCACTTCCACGGGCCGCGGAGCCCAGTCTCTCGAATATGCCGAGATTCTCCGCAGGATCGGGGAGGTCGAGGTCATGAAGAAGAAGAATCTTGCCCAGTCAGAGGTTCAGGAACTCCGTTCCAAGATTCAATATCAGGCAAACATGGCTCTCTGGACCATGCAGCGCCGCTACCAGCACGTTCTGATGGCCTCGCGCTTCTATAACCAGATCTGGAAGGACGGGGACTCTGCCCTTCATATCGATAAAAATTCCGATGTCTCCAAGATGTTCAGTGAGAGCCTCGGAGTGAACCCAACCGTCTCTACCCTCGACTCCATTGCTAACGAGGCAATTCAGGAGGTCAATAAGGCCATTGAAGCCGTCAACTTTCTGCTCGAGCGCGACGAGCTTCACACCGCCCAGAAGCGTCTTCTTGAGGCCTTTTTCATCGGGGAGTATCTTGCCCCGGTCGCCACTCTCGAGCTGGACAAGAAACGCCGCATCCAGCTCTACGTCAGAGGCCTGTTTGAACTTTATGACGCAATGCAGGCCAAGAATTATACTCAGGCGAAGGAGCTCGTTACTTCCCTCAAGAGCACCGCCAAGGACTTTCCCTCGGCCAAGGCTGAGAGTGCCATAACGGGCTATACCTTCGCCAGCGACATGGCTATTCAGGGAGCCAAGGCAGCCCTTCTGGAAGGGGACAAGGACAAGGTGAAGGAAGAGATCCAGACCGCCGCTGAGATCTGGCCCACCAATCCCAAGCTCGAGGAGTTCAGCGATCTCCTCGACAAGAGTGGCGGAATCATGGTTGCCCGCAACGATTTCGACCGCCTCCTTCGCGAACAGAATTTCCGGGAGATCTTCAAGCGCCAGTATGAATTCGCCCCAGCAGTCAAGGGTAACGCCACCAATGAAGATGCCCTGCGCACCGTAGTGACTAATATTCTAAAAATTGATACCGCGATCTCGGTGGCCCGGCAGGCTGCTACACGGGGCAACAGTTACGCCGCCTGGGAGGCCCTTGCCGAGCTTCGTTCCCAGCAGGAGTTTTCCGAAGACCCAAAACTTGGTCAGGAAATTGAAACCCTCACCCCGAAAATATCCACCTTTGTTGATGCGCTGCAACGGGCCAGAGACTTTGAGGACTCCCGCCGTGACCAGACCGGATCCGCAATGGCATGGTACCTCAAGGCCTTGAAGATCTACCCGGACAGCGACATGGCGGAAGAAGGATTCCAGCGCCTTCTCGATAAGGTCCTTCCCGATAACGACCTCCTTTCTCCGTCGGCTCAATCTGAAGCCTTGAATTGATTCTCGCTCTAACCGGATTGTGAAACTGACCGCGAAGGAATTTCTTCTTCACTTCCTCTGCAGAGCTGTCGTCCTTCTTGGAGGTTGCCTTGTTTCCGCATGCAGCGGAGGGAGCCTTGCCCATTCATCTTCCCTGAGAATGAGGAAACAATGCTCTACCGAGCTGTCCAGGAACCTTGGTTCACCCATTGGACTCCGGACCGAAAGCACGCGGACGATCACCTCCGCGCTCACAAGGATGAACATGGTTTGAACGGCGGAATTGTTGAATACAGATAGCCATCTTCGCTGCCTGCGGCCCTGTTTTGCCGGCCTTGCCATGGCCGGGACCCTCCTGGTTCTGGCCTGCCAGCAGGGAACCATGAGCGAGGACCGCCCCTACCTGGATCCGAAGTGGGTTACATCCTCCTACCGGCTCCCTTTCGATGAAAATCTTCGCCTCAAGCGTGAGGCCCGGGCCGCAGCAGAAGAGGGAGATCGTGAGGTCTGCGGAGCCCTTTTTCAGCCTTCGGGAAATGACGGGATCCTTGAGCTGTTCTTTGTCGAAAACGCAAGTAATCGGTCTCATTCCTATGAGCTGTCACCCCGCAGCGTCCAGCGCGCGCGAAAAGCAGCGGACCAAAAGGACGCAAGGATCATAGGGTCTTTTCACTCTCACCCGACCAGTGATGCCGCCCCCGGCAGAAGCGACATCACCCATGCGGGAGTCCTCAGCCTCCTGCTCATCCACTCCGTTCCCTCCGGGAGAACCCGGCTCTGGCAGGTGGTCCTGCGTGATGGGGAAAAAAAGGCCCGCGAGATTCAGATCCAGGTTATCGGCCGTCGAACCCGAGGTCCCTCACCCCTGATCCCATCGCCCTGGCACAGATCCAAGATCGTCGAAAATCCGGAAGTTTCCTGCGGACGGTAAGATCCCCGCAAGCCAGCACCGGGTCCTCATGTCAAACGATGCCCGCTCCTCCTGTCAGCCCCCAATCTTCCACAGGTTTTCCTCCGACCGCAGGAAAAGGGCCCCGTCGATAAGGGCCGGAGAAGCAAAAATGCGCTCGTCCATCTCGAGTTCGAAAAGGATCTCGACACCCGAAGGAGCGACTTTAGTAACATAGACGACACCATCCTCAGTCGCAAGATAGAGTTTGTTGCCAATCAGGACGGGAGAGGAGGAAAAGTTACCGGGGATCTTCTTCCTCCACTGGAGTTTACCGCTCTTTCCATCACGGCAGGTAAGTGATCCGGTATCATCAACCAGGTAGAGGTAGCCAGCCTTCTCAACAAAGCTCGGTGTCTTTGGAATGTATCGGTCTTCCTTGAAAACAACATGGCTAGCGGTGACATCCCCCTCTGCGCCTGCCGGGCGAATGGCAAGAAGAGACGACCGGTCAAATCCTGTCGCCACATAGAGCGTGTCATTGGCGTAGACCGGTCGAGGTACCACCGAGTAGCCCTCACCGTAGAGAACTTTCCAGAGCTCCTTTCCATCCGCCGGATCGTAGGCTGCCACCTTACCACTCGCCTGGCTGATCACCTGTGTACGACCATCAACCTCGATAACCAGGGGTGTCCCGAAGGAGAATGTCTTCTTGACCTTCTGCTCCCGAGGAGTCTTCCACACGACCTCTCCCTTCTTCTGGTCAAGAGCCACGATCACGGGGTCGGACGCGCCATCCGCGTTGAAAATCAATTTACCATCCACCACCACCGGGGAGCTGCCAGTTCCATGCACCGGGGGATACTTGAAGACCTGCTTCCAGATTACCTCTCCATCGCTGAGTCGGAGCGCGGCAGTTCCCATGTGTCCAAAATGAACATAGGCAACTCCTGCCTCCAAATAAGGGGTGGCGCTGGCTAGGCCATTCTTGGAGTGCCGTTTTCTCACCTCCGCCGCTCCCGGGCTGAACAGATCCTGCTTCCAGACAAGCTCACCGCTTTCTACTTTAAGCGCAACAACACCGAGGCTGACTTCCTCTCCCTCCTGCCGGGCAACGGTCATGACGACTTTTCCTTCGCCAATCACCGGAGAGGACCACCCCTTGCCGGGTAGTTTCTTTTTCCACGCCACTCCCCTCTCAAGTCCCCACTTCAGGGGTATGTTTTTCGCCACGGAGACCCCCTGACCCTCCGGTCCTCGGAACTGGAACCAATCCGCACTGCCCACGGGTGCTAAAAGGAGCGAGGCGAGGGTCCCAAGCATACCAATCTTCGTCATATCCAGACAGGCTGGTAACTCCGCGGAGGCAGTCAACAAAAACCGCATCAGCTCCTGAAAAGGCGCGACGGTCCCGAAAACACTCTCACAAAGGGACTAGCCCGATAACTGGGGACCCGCACTCTTACCCTTGAAAACCTTCGTCCAAACCGCTGTAGTCGCTCTCATGTCCGAACCATCCAAAACGGCTCAGTCCAATCGCCGTAACTTCCTCGGGACCACCGCCGCAGCCGCGGCCACACTTGGTTCCGCCGAACTCGTCTACGGTGACCACCACAAGGGAAAACCCCTCCGCTTCGCCCAGATCGGCTGTGGCGGCAAGGGGAGCAGCGACCTTGATAGCACGGTTTCAAGTGGAGGAACCCTCATTGCCATGTGCGATGTCGACGAGGGACGAGCGAAGGGACATTTCAACAAATACAGCAAGATTCCACGCTATACGGATTACCGGGAAATGTTGTCCAAGCATAAGGACGAGATCGATGCCGTTGTGGTATCTACTCCAGATCACGTTCATGCGGTAGCAGCCCTTGCCGCCATGAAGCTTGGCAAACACGTATATGTGCAGAAACCTCTAGCCCGTACCTACGGCGAGTGCATGGCTCTTCTGGAGGCTACTAAGAAATACAAGGTGGTAACTCAGATGGGCAACCAAGGGCATGCTGGATCTGGCCTCAAGCTCTGGAAGAAGATGATGGATGACGGAGCCTTCGGTGAGGTTCTGGAACTACACTCCTGGTCCAACCGCCCCATCTGGCCTCAGGGTATGAGTGAATATCCTGCCGAGACACCAGTTCCAAAGGGACTCGACTGGGACTCCTGGGTTGGCCCCATGGAGGCACGGCCATTCGGCAAAGGCTTCCTGCCCTTCTCATGGCGAGGCTGGTGGGACTTTGGTGCGGGTGCCATGGGCGATATGGCCTGCCATAACATGGACCCCGCGTTCTGGACCTGCGGCCTCACCCTACCCACTTCCATTACCGCGGAGGCCTCTGCACCAGCCGGAGTTGCCTATCCCAAATGGTCAGTCATCCATTTCGATTTTCCCGCCACCAAGGTCTGCCCCAAGGGAATCAAGATGACCTGGTATGACGGCGGCAAGCGACCCAAAGCCCCCACCGGGGCAGACCCCCGCCTCGACATGGGTGGAAACGGGTGCCTCATCGTCGGAAGTAAGATGTCCGCCATGGGTGGATCTCATGCCGGAACCCCCCGACCAGTCGCAGTGGGAGCCCAATTCGACAAGGATGCTATCGCTAGGGAATCTGCCCGCTGGCAGGGAGAACATCGCAAGCTGAAGGGAACAGATCACCACCGTGAGTGGGTCGAGGCCGCCAAGAAGGGCGACATCAATGCCCCAGGCAGCAACTTCATGTATGCCGCGCCCATGTCCGCCGCCCTTGCTCTTGGTGCCGTGGCATTGCGTTTCCCCGGCGAGGAACTCAAATGGGATGACCAGACCGGCAAATTCACTAACCACGAGGAAGCCAACAAGTGGGTCTCCATCGACCCGCGAGAGGGTTACGATCTCAAGGTCTGACCCGTGATTACCCGGCCCGGGGTTAGACCCCGGTGGCAAGATCAGGCCTGCTTTTCCCCGCAAGGGAAGGCGGGCCTTTCTTTCCATGGAACAGAGCGACAGAGTTCTTGAATCTGACGCCCGCTCCTTTTTGATACGGCATGACGCAGATCTTTCTTACCCTGACCGGATTCTGTTCTCTCCTCCTGTTGCCCACGATTGGGCAGGCAAAGGGCGAGGCTGGAAGCCGTCCCAACATCGTCTTCATCATGTCGGATGACATGGGGTGGAACCAGCCGGGGTTCAACGGAAGCACCAGGGGCCTGACTCCACATCTCGACAAACTGGCCGGGGAGAGCCTACGTCTGACTCAATTCTATACTCACTCCGTCTGCGCACCAACTAGGGGCGCCTTTCTTACCGGTCGCTATGCTTTTCGTAACTGGATGGACTGGCGCTCCGAGGATTTTGGCAAGCCCAGTTACCTGAAGGCATTGGGCCTGACTCTTGCCCACAACGACCGGGGGGAACCCACGAGGCGAATCCATGCACTGGCCACCGAGGAACGCACGATTGCGGAAGCGCTGCGCGAAGCTGGTTATTTCACTGCCCTTGTAGGCAAATGGCACTGTGGCGAGTGGCTCGAAGAGCATCTCCCGATGGGCCAGGGG
>Ga0160422_10001152_pt1 | contig 16474 bp, 7 predicted proteins | sample Fk160mmetaG_FD_108192 | JGI IMG/M metagenome (GOLD analysis project Ga0160422, IMG submission 108192) | Marine microbial communities from the Central Pacific Ocean - Fk160115 60m metaG | ecosystem: Environmental > Aquatic > Marine > Oceanic > Photic zone | place: The Central Pacific Ocean... | reverse complement strand
TGGGCGAAATCTGGCAGGGAGCCGCTGCTGGAGTTCAAAATGTCATTCTTCTTACGCTGGGAACCGGTGTGGGAGGTGCGATCGTAGCGGAAGGTAAGTTGCTCCGGGGGCACTTTGGGAAGGCCGGGCATCTCGGGCATTCCTCTCTCGATCTTGATGGAGAGCCAGATATCTGCGGGATGCCTGGCACTTTGGAGGATCTGATAGGAAATCATAACGTCGGTGATCGTACCGGTGGACGTTATGGGTCCACGGCAGAGCTCGTCGAGGCCGTGAGATCGGGGGAGGATTCCGCGAAAGAGGCGTGGGGGCGGTCTCTCAAGGCGTTGGGGGTGTCTGTGGCCTCTTTTGTCAACATCCTCGATCCGGAACTGGTATTGATAGGAGGAGGGATTTCGGAGGCGTGGGATCAGATCGAGAATCCGCTTAAGAAGTTAATGGAAGAATTTGAGTGGCGCCCCGGGGGAGGACAGGTAGTAATTCGGCGTGCCCGGCTTGGATCGATGGCAGGAGCCTACGGAGCGGCTTATTTTGCCATACAGCGAAGTAACAATAAATGAAGGCGAGTGGAGATTACCTGAACCAGTGCGGAGAGGTCCTCACGGCGGTCTCAAGACAGCAAGACCAGATCGATCGAATAGCGGATAGATTTGCGGAGTCTATCCTCGATGGCCGAATGGTCCACTTATTCGGATCTGGTCACAGCAGGATCATGGTTGAAGAAATGTGGCCGCGCTACGGGTCTTTTCCCGGATGGAATCCCATTGTCGAATTATCACTTACTTTTCATAATCTTGCGACTGGAGCCAATGGGCAGCGGCAGGCGATGTTCCTTGAAAACGTAGTGGGTTTCGCGGGAAAGATTCTGCGTAACTTTGATATAAGCAGTGATGACTCGGCGTTGATCATTTCTTCCAGTGGGACCAGTGTCGTTCCTGTTGAGATGGCAGAAGAGTTGCAGGCAAAGGGAGTAACAGTCGTGGGGATGTTGAGTCAGAAGCACTCCGATGCGAGCGAGGCAAGGCGCGAGGATGGAAAGAAGCTCGGGGATTTCTCAGATATGGTTCTTGATACAGGCGCGCCTGTGGGTGATGCGGTAGTTGAGATAAGTGGACTGGCCGAGAAAGTGGCGCCTCTTTCCACACTTGGAGGCGTTATTCTGGTCAATGCGATCAAGGCGGAGGTTGCAGAGAGGTTGGTGAAGGGGGGAGCGGCTCCCAAGGTTCTGGCCGCCGCCTGTAGTGCAGGTGCCTCTCGCTCGGAAAAGCTCTTTGAGGCAGCCTATGATGAGCACTCGCGTCGGATGGCGAGACTATACGAAAACCTAGGAACATAATAATGAAGGATCGGCCACTACGAACCTCAGTTGTAGGCAGCTACCCGTTTCCAGCATGGCTGGAGTCCTGCTCGGGTCGGTTGGACGAGTTTGGGGCCACGGATATCAGGGAAATGCAAGAGGACGCCACGGCTGTGGCCATCGGCGATCAGTTGCGCGCTGGACTGGATGTGATCACCGATGGAGAGCAAACGCGCTTTGACTTTAACCTCAGTTTCTACGGTCATCTGGAGGGACTTGCAATGGAAGCGGAGTCCCCACGAAAATGGGGTCCGCCGGCGCACGATCAGCGCGGCAAGCACGAGGTCCATGGGGTATTGGATGCTCCGGAAGGCCTTGGAACGGTTGTGGAGTTTGAGCGTCTCAAGAGGCTGGCGCCCGATGGGTATCCTTTGAAGATGAGTGTGCCAGGGCCATTTACCATGAGTGGGCGTCTACTCCCAGGAGACGTGTATCCGGATCGCTGGGCCCTTACTGAGGCACTCCTTCCATTGATTCGCAGAGAGCTCGAGTATCTCGTCGATGCGGGTTGTGAGGAAATCTGTGTCGATGAACCCTCGATGAGCTGTTACGGCTACAAGGAGGACACTTCAAAGTTCGTCGACATTTTCAACAGAACCGTGGAAGGGGTCGTGGGTAAGACGAGGCTTTGTACGCATTTGTGTTTCGGAAACTTCAAGGGTCACCCAGTGGGTTACCGTCGCTACGAGCCCTTATTTCCAGACTTTCTTGATCTCCATGTCGATGAGTTACATCTTGAGATGGCAAACAGGGAATATGCAGAATTAGAAGTGATTGGGGAGGTTGCAAAGAGGATGGATGTGGCGGTCGGAGTGATCGACGTGAAAAGCTATCTGATCGAAACCCCTGCCATGATTGAGGATAAAGTGAAAGCCTGTCTCGAGTTTGCTCCTCCAGAACGACTGGTTTTTGCTCCCGACTGTGGACTAAGTCAGACTGCTCGCTGGGCGGCGCAGCAGAAGCTGTGCAATATGGTCGAAGGGGTCTCTGCGGTAAAGAAAAGGCTGTAGAGAGATGATCAAGCCGCTGCAAAAAGATGATCTTCTTATTGACGACATGGTCGGTGCAGAAGGTGGGGAAGATTGCTTTCATGTCTGGTGGTTAGGTCAAAGTGGTTTCCTTCTAAAGTGGGATGGTCATTTTTTGCTCTTCGATCCGTATCTTTCTGATTCGCTATCACGTAAGTATGAGGATACGGACAAACCGCATGTGCGCATGTCAGAGCTGGTTGTCGCCCCGTCGCGATTGGGCTTTGTGAAAAGTGTGACGTCCAGCCACAATCATACTGACCACCTTGATCGGGAGACTCTCTGTGCGATTTCAGACGCTTCAGGCGGAATTTCTCTGGTTCTGCCGGAGGCGAATATGGAGTTCGCAAAGGAGCGATTAACCGGTGGGATGATTGATTATGTCGGCATCAATGAGATGATGGTTACCAGGATGAAACCTTGGAGCATTGAGGGGATTGCCGCGGCTCATAATGAGGTCGAGCGGGACACACAGGGAAGGTGCCTGTTTCTTGGTTTCTGCGTTTCCTTTGGAGGTTTCCGGGTTTATCACAGTGGGGATACTCTTTGGCATGATGCGCTTGTTGATCAGCTCAGAGAGAGTCCTCCCGACCTCGCGTTGCTCCCGATAAATGGGAATAAACCGGAGAGGAGGGTTGCGGGAAACTTGAACGGGAGAGAGGCTGCAGAGCTGGCACATACAATCGGGGCGAGAGTAGTCATCCCCTGCCACTATGATATGTTTACTTTTAATACGGAGAAGCCAGATGAGTTTGTTTCTTCCTGCGAGAGGCTTGGGCAGGCCTACAAGGTAATGGAAGGAGGAGAGCGTATTACGATCCATAGCAGCAAGGCCATGTCATGAAGGAGCAGGAGATACCCCCGGTTTTTCGGCGGCTTGGTGAATGCGGTATTGCCTCTGTGGTCACGATCGATTCTCCAGCCCATGCGGTCCCCCTCGCGAGGGCACTGCTCGCAGGGGGAGTCTCGGCCATGGAGCTAACGTTGCGAAGTGCGGGAGCCATCGAGTGCTTACGAAGAATCGTAGAAGAAGTTCCTGGAATGCTTGCTGGGGCAGGTACGATTCTCTCGGAAGAGCAGGTGTGTGAGGTGCTTGAGGCGGGAGCGGCTTTCGGCGTTGCGCCTGGAACCAACAAAAATGTCCTGCAGGCAGCAAGGGATCAAGGACTTCCGTTTGCGCCGGGCATTGCTACACCAAGTGATATTGAGTTGGCATTAGATTTTGACTGCAGGGTTCTGAAGTTTTTTCCGGCTGGGGCGACGGGAGGGTTACGATATCTTGGTAATATTGCAGCGCCCTATCGTCACCTGGGGCTGCGTTATATCCCACTTGGGGGAGTGAGTCCTGAGAATCTGATCTCCTATTCTTCTTCTCCCGACGTGCTCGCAGTGGGAGGGTCATGGCTCGCGCCTCGTTCTGCAGTGGAGAACGGAGACTGGGCGGCCATTGAACAACTCGCCCGTCAAGCCGTGGAGCTGGTCAATGGAGCGACGGAATAAGTGGTATTTTAGGACGTCATCTCGCTGATTTCCCTTGCCATCGCGCCTCCTTACACCCACCTTCCCGCGTCTTCAGAGTAATCGGCTCGGTAGCTCAGTTGGTAGAGCAGGGGACTGAAAATCCCTGTGTCGGCGGTTCGATTCCGTCCCGAGCCACCTCCTCGTATTCAGAAATCTGTGAGGTTCCTTGGAGGTTTCGAATTCAGATATCAGGCGCTGCAACACGCCCGAATGATTCTGGCCAAGATCACGACTCTGTCCCCGGGGGTAATGCTAGGCGCTTCATTTGCATAGGTTCACCTTACTGCCATGGTCGAGGTCATATTCTGGTACCTGAGTGGGTTCACTTATCTCTGCCCTGTCTTTCTTGGCTTCGCGGGACTGGGTCAGTCAGCCCCGGGATTAAAACCTTCTTCCAGTGGTTTTATCTTTCCAGCCGGGCGAGTAGATCATCGGTTTCAACGGAATCACCCTTTTGAGCAAGGATCTCGGTCACCGTTCCGTTTGAGCTGGCAGAAATGGTAGTGAGCATTTTCATCGCCTCAAGGGTGATAATAGGATCACCCTCTTCGACTTTTGTTCCTACCTCGGCGTTAACTTCAGATACCATGCCGGGCATTGGAGCAACTGCTTGGAGAGGATCATTCGGATCTCCCTTGAGCCGGGTTGCAGCATCCTTCGGGGCGAGGGCATGGTCGACTACAGCGGACTCACGAGGCATACCGTTGAGCTCGTAGAAGACATTGCGTTGCCCTTCGGTGTTCGGTTCGCTGATGCCGATAAGTTTGATGAAAAGAACCTTGCCGGGGCCGATCTCAACCGAGATTTCTTCGCCGACAGAGAGGCCGTAGAAGAAGGCGGTCGTAGGTAGTCCCTGAACTTTGCCGTAGGTTTTGATGAATTCATCAAATTCTGCAAAGACCGAGGGATACATGAGGTGGCTGTAAAGGTCGTCGTCATTGGCGGACCGGCCAAGTGTTGCGGAGAGTTCGCGTCGGGTAGTCTCGAGATTGACCGGTTCGGCGAGATCGCCGGGGCGACTGGTTGTAGGTTGTCTGTCTCCAAGCACAGCTCTCTGGACGTCAGCAGGCCATCCGCCATCGGGTTGCCCCAGACCGCCCCATAGCATATCAATAACCGACTCAGGAAAGTCAATGGAGCCTGGTGCAATACTCGTCACTTCTTCAGGCTTGATACCTCGTGTGATGAGGAACATGCACATATCTCCGACGACCTTGGAGCTTGGAGTGACCTTGATGATATCACCAAAAAGCTGGTTTACTTCCGCATAGGTACGAGCAATTTCCGGCCAGCGGTGGCCGAGACCCATGGCGTTAGCTTGTTCCTTGAGATTGGTGAATTGGCCACCTGGCATCTCATGGATGTATACCTCTGCGGATCCAGCGCGTGGAGCTGTGTTGAACGGTGTGTAAAACTCAAGCACCTCTTCCCAGTAGTCCGACATGGCATTCAGAGCGTCGGGGTCGAGGCCGGGGTCGCGCTCAAGACCGCTCAGGGCGGTAGCAACTGAATTCAGGTTAGGCTGGCTCGTCGATCCTGACATGGATGCCAGGGCGAGATCTACAATGTCAGCTCCTGCATCGGAGGCTGCGATTACTGAGGCTGCATTTATGCCGGAGCTGTCGTGGGTGTGGAAATGTATGGGGATGCCAATTTCCTCGCGCAAACTACTGAACAGCTTGGTTGCTGCGGAGGGGCGACAAAGGCCGGCCATATCCTTGATCGCGAGGATATGGGCACCCATTTTTTCAAGCTCCTTCGCTTTTTCTATGTAGTAGCTCAGGGAGTATTTGTCCCGTTTTGGGTCGTCAATGTCCCCTGTGTAACAGACAGCCGCCTCACAAACCGAATTGGTGTGCTCTCGTACGGCTTCCATAGCCACTTGCATGTTGGGCAGATAATTGAGGGAGTCGAAGATCCGGAAGATGTCCATTCCAGCCTCCGCAGAGTGTTTGATGAATCCTTCAACCACATTGTCCGGATAATTGGAGTAGCCAACGGCATTGGAGCCTCGGAAGAGCATCTGGAAGCAGATGTTGGGAATGCGTTCGCGTAGTTCGCGAAGACGATCCCATGGACTCTCCTTGAGAAATCGCATCGCAGTGTCGAATGTGGCGCCACCCCACATTTCGAGGCTGAAAAGCCTGGGCGTTTTCTGGGCTACGTAGCTCGCGATGTTGAGCATGTCGACCGACCGCATCCTTGTTGCAATGAGCGATTGATGGGCGTCGCGCATTGTGGTGTCAGTAATTAGCAGTGGCTTGGAGTCGCGAATCCATTTGGCAAAGCCATCTGGTCCGAGTTCGAGAAGTTTATTCCGGGAGCCCGGTTGAATTTGTGCGCGCACGTCACAAGCTGGTATTCGCGGGCTAGGCAGGGCGGCGCTCAGCTTGTGCCCCTTCGCCGTATCATTACCGTTAACTGTGATATCGCTGAGGTAGTTCAGCAGCTTGGTGGCGCGGTCCCGGCGTGGCCGGAAATTGAAAAGGTCAGAGTTGGTGTCGATCAGGCGCGTCGTTGCTTTGCCTGAACGAAACGTCTCGTTGAGAATAACGTTCTCTATGAAGGGTATATTCGTTTTCACGCCGCGGATCCGAAATTCCCGGAGGGCGCGATCCATTCGCTGCAGTGCGATTTCGAATCGCGGACCGAAAGCAGTCAGCTTTACCAGCATTGAATCGTAGAAGGGTGTGATGACCGCGCCCGCGTCTCCGGTGCCGGCATCCAGACGAATGCCAAAGCCAGCTGCAGAGCGGTAGTTGAGAATTCTGCCGTAGTCGGGAGAGAAGTTGTTGGAAGGATCCTCTGTAGTGATCCGGGCCTGAACAGCATAGCCATTGCGAGGAATGTCTTCCTGAGCGGGAATGTCGACGACCGCCTCGAAGAGGTTGTGTCCCTGCGCGACAAGGATCTGGGACCGGACAAGGTCAACACCGGTGATGATTTCGGTCACGGTGTGTTCCACCTGAATCCGAGGATTCATCTCGATGAAAAACCACTCGTTGGTATCACTATCCAGAAGGAATTCAACAGTTCCCGCGTTGTTGTATTTGACCTCTCTGGCCACTTTAACGGCAGCAGCGCAAAGTTCGTGGCGGACTGTTTTGTCGAGATCGACGGAGGGAGCAATTTCGATAACCTTCTGGTGGCGGCGTTGAACTGAGCAATCGCGTTCATGGAGGTGTACGATGTTGCCATGATGATCCCCCATGATTTGAACCTCAATGTGCTTCGCCTGTCCAACGAAGCGCTCGAGGAAGACAGCAGGGTTGCCAAAGGCGTTCTGAGCCTCGGCCTGTGCCTGATCGAGAAGGGAGTCGAGGTCTGCTTCTTTTTCGACAACTCGCATGCCCCTGCCGCCACCGCCGAAGGCGGCCTTTATGATCAGGGGGAATCCAATATCGCGGGCGATAGCAAGAGCCTCTCCACGGTCCGATACGGGGTCCTCAGTCCCCGGAAGGGTGTTAACTTGGGCTTTCTTTGCAAGTGCGCGAGCAGACACTTTGTCGCCCATCGCATCGAGCATCTCCGGATCAGGTCCGATAAATTTAATGCCGGCGTCTCTGCAGGCTCTGGCGAAATCGGCATTCTCGGACAGGAATCCATAGCCCGGATGGATCAGAGTCACACCCTTCTCGATAGCCAGAGAGATGATGCCCTCAATATCCAGGTAGGCGCCGACCGGTCCTTTCTCCTTCCGTAACTGGTAGGCCTCATCCGCTTTGAAGCGGTGCCGGGAAAAACGGTCTTCCTCGGCGTAGATCGCGACGGTTCTCAGTCCAAGTTCGGTAGCGGCTCGAAAGACCCGGATGGCGATCTCACCCCGGTTAACGACCATGAGTTTATCGTGCTTGGCTTCTGCCGGGGGGGCGGTGTCTGACATGAGTTCGTAAGTAAGGGCGGATATCAGTGTAGGAACTACTGCTTAAGACTGCCGTTACTGAAGAGAATTTCCTTTTTAGTCAAGGCGCTGCGAGGGACCTGCAGGTATAGGGATTGGAACTGCAAGCTCTCAAGGCCCAGTTATGCACAGATTTCAGAGTGTAATCGTGAGAAAGATCGGGTGGCTCACGGCCCCGGTCTCCTTCTTTATGACCTTCTGACATTCGACTCTGCTAGAGGGCAGGGCCCTGAATGGAGATGTCATCGATATACAGACCCGCTTGATTGCCGATATCGTCGGTCTCGAGAACGAACTCAAGGATTACGGTCATGCTCTCGGCTTCAGCAGGAATGGGGTGAGAGACTTCTTCCCATCCTGTAGACAAACCGTCAAGAGAGCCGGCAAGGATCGCAATCTCCGAGCTGTTGCTGGCATCCAGTAGCCTTACTGTAGCGCTATCGAAAGTTTCCTCAATGTCTCTCCACTGAAAATAGCTGATATTACCCCCGACGATTCCGCTGAGATCGATTGGAGGAGATTGTAGTCGAATAAGCGTGTCTTCAACATAGTAAGCGTCCAAGTCCGTTCCATAACATTGGGTTCCGCTTCTTGCAGCAGGGGGGCCGCCAAAAAGGGCAGGGTCCGGAACGCCAAGCTCCCACTCAGTTGCGGTCCCGGCTCCCTCGGAGGTTGCGAGCCATCCGGCGCCTCCTGTTTCGAAGTTTTCAGTAAATACTGTGATCGGCGGGGCGTTAAACTCCTCGACGGCGAAATATCGCTCGCTGTCAGCGGGGCGAGATATGACGAGAGTATTCAGAGGAGGAGTTGCGGCAATGTCCTCGTGCGGGTCGAGGAGTTCCCATTCTTCCGGTTTTGCTGAAGAAGGATCGAGGGTGCTACGTAGGTTGTAGAGTTTACCGGGCTTGCTCTCCCAGCTGATACTGAGCTCGTCGGTATTGGGATTACGGGAAAAGTCGGTAATCCTCAAACGGTTTCCCCCAGTACGCCGCAGGATGAATCCATTGACTGCAAAGAGCTGGCGATGCACTGCGATATTACTAAGAGGAGCAAAACGCAAAACGACATCATCACCGCTGGCGGAAAACTCGAGGTTTGTCGTTGAAGTGAGTGTTCCTGCGCCTGTTGAGCCATCTTCCGTGCCAGTGAAGCCATTGACTGCGTCGTCGGAATTTGGGTTTCCTCCGGTGGTGCTATCGGACATGTAGAAATCCTGACCGAGATTCTCAAAGCTTGCTCCACCATCGGTTGAGATTTCGATCTGGAAGAATCCATGAACATGCTCGGTGTCGTGATGGAAAGATGTCCATTGGTAGGTGCCACGAGGGAGATCGCCAAGGGTGAGAGTGAGATAGGTAGGCGTTCCGGTCGTTGTTCCATCCCAGTTGCCGTTGCCCCCTTGGCCAGCGCGGGTGTCGACACCGATCCAGTCAGTGACAAGGTTGACATCGTCGTTTGTGTTCGCCCAGTTGGCGTCGTTGCCGGCGCCGCGATCGATCATTTGCCGCACCCGATTATCCGTAGTGTTAGGCCAACCTGGAGTGAGCGTTACCGTGGTATTGAAGGCAGTGTAAGAGCGTGTGATGAAGTCAGCTGGGACCTCATGCCCGGCATCGTAGGGCTGAAACCCTTCCTGATTGTTCGCGGGGCCGTCCTGGGTAGTGGAATTAAAATCGACGAGGAGTGCTCCGTCGATTGAGGCAAAGGGGTCGTAGAAATCATCGGGATCTGTTGGATTGGTTCCGTCCCCAACAATTTCATTTCCGTCACTCACTCCATCGCCGTCGCTATCGTCTTCATTGGGGTTAGTGCCGGGCTGACTGGCAGGATTGTCAGAATCATGTGGCAGATCGGGATTTTCAGTTCCATCAAGCAGGCCATCGCCATCGCTATCTGCAATAAGCGGATTTGTGCCGGTCTGACCGGCATTGACCCACGTGCCGCCGCCATCCTCCGATCCGTCGAGTAATCCGTCATCGTCGGAATCCTCTTCCACAGGGCTGGTTCCGCGGGCTAGTTCGTCGGCATTACTGGAACCGTCATTGTCGAAATCTTCGCCCGGGATGACATCTTCGATGGTCTCTATTGTGTCACTCGGATTGGCGTCAACGATGAGCTGCTCGAAGGAGTCCGGCAGGCCGTCTTTATCGGCATCGCTCAGTGGACTCATTTCGAACCCGTTGATTCCCCACAGCTGGTTATGCACGGCATTGCCCAGAACCCCGCTGAGAGGTGCAAAACGAATGACGACTTCGTCCACGCCGGTCGCCTCGATAGAAAAATTTACAGTCGAAGTCAGGCTCTCGGCATCAGGGCCGACCTGAACACCACCACCGCCATCGTTTCCGGAGTCAGGGTTTCCTCCCGGGGTGCTGTCTGACATATAGAAATCTTGGCCGAGGTTGGCGAAGCTGTTGCCGCCATCCGTGGAGAGTTCTATCTGGAAATTTGTGTGAACATGTTCAGTATCGTGATGATAGGAGGTCCATCCGTAGGTGCCTGCCGGGAGATTGGCGATCGTAAGGGTCATGAAAGTCGCTACGCCTCCGTTGGCCCCATCCCAGTTTCCGTTTCCACCGTTGTTTGGTCTGGTGTCAATTCCAAGCCAGTCCGTTACAAGGTTTAGGTCAGCATTGGCATCGTTCCAGTTCGCATCGTTACCGCCGCCTCGGTCGATCATCTGCCGGGTGCGGTTGTCAGTGGTATTGGGCCAGTCTGGAGTTATGTCAATTGTCGTGCCAAACGCTGAATAGCTGCGGGTGATGAAATCTGCAGCTATTTCGTGTCCGGCGTTATAACTCTGGTAGCCGGGCTGTGGAGCGGGGCCTCCGCCTTGAGTAGTTGAGCTGAAATCAATCCGGAGATTCTGAGCAAAGAGCGTGCCGCACACTGTCAATGAGATAAGGACGAGAAGAAATGGCGAGGGGCGAGAGGGTAGTCTGGATTTCATGTGTATAAATGAGAGCGGGTTGGCCTTCTCAAGGCCTCCAATGAGTTTTTAAATATCAATACGGGAGATCGGTGGATGTGGTGACGATTAGCGTTTCAAAACTGAAGCTCAGTGAGTTTGCGGGAAATGTAAAGGGCGTGTAGAAGAGGTTACCATTCTCTTCCGGGATTGCTTGGAATTCCGTATATTTCCTGATCCCGAAGGGCCAGAACTTCCTACCTCCGCGTGACCTTAAGCCGCAGAAATTTGCGCAGACTTGAATCGATGGATGCTGATGACCTGTAGGTTTCAGTGGAGGTTCCATCATCATGGTTAATTCTCGCAGTCAAAATGGCGTCCAACGGGAACCATGCCACCAGATTTGTCGACGTTTCCGCCTCAATGAGAGCGTCGTCGGCGGTAAGGTTTCGAGTAAAGGTGAGCTCTAGAAATTCCTGTGGGCCCGATCCGGATCCATTGTCGTAGATCGTGGATCCGAGAATAAATAGAGGGCCTTCTGCAGGGTTTTCATCGCTTCGGGCCATGGCGTACTCAAGGAAAGCGGTACGTCCATCGTGGTCGCCGTCGCTGTCGGGGTCGCCAACAAAGGCTTCGGCGTCTGTGCCTCCGGGAAACCCTCCGGGAGAGGCGCTTCCCCGCCAATTTTGGGGAAGGGAATGATCTGGATTGTGAGCAGGAGAAATAAGCACAAGTGCGTACCCCATTCCATCTGGGCCCTCTGGCCAGGGGTAGCTGTCGCGGTAAGTGAAGCGACGGATATCGACGCCGCTGCCGTCTTTTACTGCGATTTCCTCGCCGCTGTTGGAAAGGTTTCCAATGAAGGTGCCAGGTGCTATTTTAACTCCTGCGACGGGATAGGTTTCAGCGAAAACGGTCTGATTCTTTACCACTACCGTGCGTTCGAGAGGAGCTAGGATGAATCCCGTGGGAAATTCATAATCGAGACCTGCGTCGAAGTGGACGTTCGTCAGGTCGATCGACTCGCTGTCGCTGATATTCATCAATTCGACGTATTCCGAGTCCTCACTTGCCCCAGCGGGATTGTACATTATCTCAGAAACAACAAGATTTGCAGCAGACGCAGTTGTTCCCACGACAAAAGACGCTTCAGACAGGGCAGACCATTCACCGGCGCTCAAGATGCGTGCGCTGACCGTGCCGGTCTGATTCAGAGCTACAGTAACAGGTGGATCAGCAGATCTCAGTGCAGTGAGCTGCACGTCGATTCCAAGATCTCCGCTTCCTCTGCTTGACTGGTGTAGCTCGACTGCAAGCACGTTGTCGCCATTTCTGAGTAGGCCGGGTGCAAGTGTATACACAATTCGGTTGATTGCATTCTCCGCCGCACCCGCTGTTACTGTGGCAGCAAAATCTAGAGCGCTGATTGTTCCCTCCGGCATGTTCGTGCGTCCGATTTCGTGGCCATTGAGATAGAGAATCGCTCCGTCATCGCGTTTTACATCAGCGGTCAGGGTGGTGTAGCCACCGGCCTCGTCGACATTGAAATGTTTTCGGAAGTAGATTGTGGGATGCCTGTTTCCCGAGGGGCCAATATCGACAATCGTAGCGAGAGACTCTTCGTTAATGTCGGAAGTCGAGTCTCCGCCCAGCATCGCCGGTCCAGCCTCCCATGTGTCATCAGCAAAATCTGGATGCTTCCAGTCTGTGGAGTCGAAGGATTCGTGGCCAGCCACCACATTGCTGTTGCTCAGCTGTGCGCCCGTGTCCAAATAATGCCAACCAAGATCCTCAAAGGGAAAAAGGGTGTCCACCGATGCTCCTGTAGGGATTGATCTCGACAGGGGATTTACTGCTCCTCCGTTCATGCGCGGATCGCTGCCGTCAAGGGTATAGTAAATGGTTCCTGCGGTCCCGGTGATTCCAAGTTCGAAGCCGAGTGGCGCTTCACCGCCAAACTGACTGAATTGTGGTGCTTCGATCGAGGGGAAGAGATTGTTTGCCCGTAATTCCCTGATGATGGACCGTGAGTCGCTTTGATCGTGAAGGGTGGGGATGTAATTGTTCACCACATTGTCACGCTCGACCAGCCAATGCTGTTCGCGGGTGAAGTAAATCGGGCGATTGATCGTAGGAGGGTAATAGTCAGCGTCAATATCTCTGGATGACCCTGGAGTATCTCCATAGGGAGTAGTGGCTTGGGTGTCTCCCCAGCGGGCTGATTCTGCTACGATGGCCCTATCTATCCGGTTGGCTATTGATAGGTATCTGTTCGCCGATTCCGTTTCGCTCAATGCCCCACTATTAAAGAAGTGTTTTTGCGCCCGGTCGGCAAAGAGGATGCGGAACTCAGCATTCTGGCGAAGGCGTTGGAAGAGAGACCCCACACCTCTGCTGTCGCCATAACGATTCCATGAATATTTATCGAGGATGATTTCCTGGTCCCAGCACCAGAAACGATATTTTCCATCGCCGCTCACTGAATTGGCAGCGGCATAACCATTATGGTGAGGCCAGTCCTCCGAATCGGCATAGAAGTGGAGGAGCATGTAGTCTGCAAAGTTGACCACGTCGAGGTAGTCTTGGATGCGCTCGTAATTTCTGGCGCTGGCGATGTTTCCGTTGGCAATGCTTATCATCTGGTTCCACCGACTGCCGCCCCCGCTCAAGTCCTTGTTAATTTCCCAGTCTTCCTTGGCGCCGCCAAGGTGCTCCGCCCAGAAATCGTCCTCCAGGCGTTCAGTCAAGTTGTGGAGTCCAAAATAGAGGCCGTTGACGTAGAGATGGACGAAGTTGCCGTAGCTTGAGGGTTGCCCCATGGCACGCAGGCTTTCCTTCATCCAGACATCGCGAAAATACTGGGAGTCGTTCGGCCGGTATCGGTTACTGGCCCATGAGACCAGTCCCCACGAGTCGGTAAAGCAGGCGCGGAGTACGAGTTTGTTGAAGCGCTCGACCGGAGATTCAGGAAAAAGAGGGTATTCGAGTCGCCCGGGTCCTCCGAACTCCGATGTGAAGGTTACTCTCAGAGAGTGTTTATGCATGCGAGCTGCGCGCCGGCTTGCGTTTCCATGGACCTCGATTTTGGCGTCATACTGAAAGCCGCGTATGCCGTCGGGGCGAATATATTCAATTGAACACGGTCTTTCGAATCGGCTCCGGGGATTCGAATAGATCCCGGTTGCCGCCTGTCCTTCCGCATTAAGGAAGTCGCGAGGTTCCATCGCGATTGAGACACTGGGAATATCGAGGAGAGCTTCCCTTATGCCGTAGCCAGGCAGGGTGTTACGGACAACCCTCTGGTCCATTTCATAGTCTGCAGGGTGGATTACGCTTGGATCGCCAGAGTTTGACCAGTCTGCCGGCCAGCCCGGAGGGTTTGCTGGTTGCTGAGCAACATCGTCGACAAAAATGTAGGTTTGAGTATCGACGTTGGAGGAAAGCCACCCTGGCCGGTAGGCGATTGCGCGGAGAGTGGTAGTTGTGCCGACCGACACCGGTTCGGTGTAGAGGGTGCCATCCGATTCAGAGGGGCGCGATCCATCAGTCGTATAGCGGATGATGGCTCCGGGAGTATCGCTTGTCACTTCAACCCTTAGTGGCGCGTCGTAGAAGCCCCTGTTGTCGCTGAAGTTGGTATCTTTGACCACACCGGGAAACCCTGACCCGTTAGCCACGTTTGGGGTGGGGAGACTGAAAAAACCCAAGGAGCTGTCAATGGATTGGGGGCCATAGGAGATATCTGCGAACTGTTCGGGAAAGTCAGGGTGGAAGGAGTTGTCGATAGAAGTTCCATTGGGCCGAACGATTGCAAGATACTCGCCTGCCGATTCCAATTTAAAGTTCGTGTGTGGATTCCCACTGGGATCGATGGTGTTGATTCCTGAAGCGAAAACAATGAGATAGCCGCCCCCTGAAATCTCTATGCTGGGGAAGTTCCATTTTGTAAGTTGAGAAGCGTCGTCGGTAAGGAAGTAGCCGTCGAGGTTTACCGCAGCTGGATTGGGATTGTGGAGTTCAATCCAATCCTCGCGCCTGCCAAAGCCATCTTGTATTCCGGTCTCATTACGGGCCATGATTTCGTTGAGAATCAGGGGAAGGAGGATGTCAGGAAAGTTCGTGGGGTTGTTAGGATCGCTGCCCTCTGTGAGTTCAACAGGATCACTGAAGTTGTCGGCGTCGCTGTCGACTAAATTAGGATCAGTGACATGACCGTTTACACTGGAAACCTCGAGGCCGTCGGTGAGACCGTCACCGTCGGTATCTGCTAAAAGTGGACTCGAGCCGGGATTATCCGGGCCGCCAAAAACACCACTTCCATCCTCAAGGTCGTCATTCAGTCCGTCGCTGTCGGTGTCACCGAGAACCGGGTTCGTTCCGCGCTCTTGCTCGCTCAGATTATCAAGGGTGTCGCTGTCGTTATTCCCGCTGCCAGTTGCGACGGTGAGGTCCGCGAAGTAAATCAACTCCCAATCGTCATCGAGGCCGTCATTGTCGGAGTCATTAACGAGGTCAATAGTAAAGGCCTCCTCTAAATAGTTCCCAATTAGGTCGGTCGTCCTGATACGGATATTCAAGGGTGAGGCGAGAGGAAAAGAGCCCAGTTCGCGATTCGTGATGAGCCGATCGTTCACGATGTCAAATTTCGCATTATCGTCATCTCCCGGTCCGGCCACGAGTGTGTAGGAGTGTGAGTCAGCAGGGGTGACGTCCGACGTGCCAAGACTGCCTACCAGAGTACCCGCCGGAGCGCTGCGCGAAACCGTTGTATTCGAAAGTGTCAGGTCGGTAGGTGCATCAGTAGGTGCGGTCTGCAAAATTTCAAAACCATTGATCACCGCAAACTGAGCGTGCACGGCAGTAGCGGAGAGTGGAGTGACACGGACCATGAAATCATTGCGACCGGTAGTGGCGAATTCAAACTCCACAGTAGAAGGAAGGTTCTCAGGAGAAGGACCTCTGTAGATTGTTTCGCTTTCCGGGTTCCCTCCGGGCGTGCTGTCCGTCTGTCGGAACGCCCCGGCATCCAAGGGGCCGTCCACGCGAGTGTAAGATCCGCCGCCGTCCGTGGAGTAATCGACGAAAAATCGCCCGTTCATATGCTCCGTATCGTGATGGTAGGAGCGCCACCGGTAGGTTGCCGGTGGAAGATTTTCCAGTGTAAGTACGATGCGGGTAGGGGTGCCGTTGATCCCGTCATAGTTTCCATTTCCTCCGTTGCTCGCGCGGGTATCCACCCCAATCCAGTCGGTGACCAGATCAGGTTTGGTTCCCGTCCAGTTGGCATCGTTGTTTCCTCCGCGATCGATCATCTGTTGGACTCGTCTGTCGCTCGAGTCAGGAAAATCCACCTGAAGGGAAATTGAAGATCCAAAGGCGGTGTAGGTTCGTGCGTCCACGAAATCAGCCGGTGCCTCGTGAGCGGCATCGTAGGCATTGTAGCCTGTCTGCAAGTGCGGACCGCTATCCTGTGAGGTCGAATTGAAATCAACCAGAAGTTCGGCGAGTGCTGGAGCAGCAAACGCACAGACGATAAAGACGCTCAGGTGACAGGATTTCACGATTAGTAATCGATGGATCTCAAGCTAACGGCTAATGAGTCCTGTCGCAACTGTTAGCACCGAGTCTTTATGAGAGTTCTCAGTCAGGAATAGCGGCTCGCAAGCGAAAACTGTGGAGCTGACTGCTCTTCGGCCATTGGCCAAGGGAGAAACTAATTCTAGATTCTGGATCTGCCTGAAAACAGTAAGAAACGAAGA